>Ga0181567_10003069_pt1 | contig 12414 bp, 29 predicted proteins | sample 101ome_14_FD_133761 | JGI IMG/M metagenome (GOLD analysis project Ga0181567, IMG submission 133761) | Coastal salt marsh microbial communities from the Groves Creek Marsh, Skidaway Island, Georgia - 101403AT metaG (megahit assembly) | ecosystem: Environmental > Aquatic > Marine > Intertidal...
GTCTGTAGATAATACTAGAAAACAAGCCTATGGTTCTTGGCAAGATCAACTAGATGAAATCTACCATGACATAGATGCTTGGAAAACTAGAATAGCACAAGTCAAAGCTGATAATCCTAAAGAATAATGCCTAGAAAAAAATCTGCATCTAGTCTTGCACAACAAAGTGTAGGCATAAGACTATCTTCGCATGAAAAACTATGCGCAGAGCGTATGGATCAGATTAAATCGTCAATCGAAAGATTAGAGAAAAAAGTCTCTCAATTATCTGAGAGCGTTAATAAAGGTAAAGGCGCTGTTGCCGTCTTAGTTTTTATTGGAACCATTATTGCTGGTATCATAGGTTTTTTTTCCTATAAGTGAAATTTTACAATAGAGGTATAGCTGCTCACCTTACAGCAGCGATCGAACTATTGGATGACGACCACCTAGTATTTCAAAATTTTTGTGGTGTTGGTCCAATCGATCTAATCAGACTGAACAAGAATACAGGCAAAGTAGAATTATACGATGTCAAAACAGACAACGATAAATTCCACAGACCTAGAGAACGTTCAGAATTACAAATCAAACTTGGAGTTAAAAATTATTATGTCAACTTACATAAGAGAACAAAGCGAGTGGATGGAAAAGTGGAAAAACTTTAAGCTCGATGAATTTAGATGTAGATGCGGATGCGGTCATGCAGAGGTTCATTCTGATTTATTAGATCTTTTGCAAACTGCTAGAGAGAATTTAGGACCTATACAAATTACAAGTGCTTATAGATGTCCAAGTCATAATGACAAAGTTAGTTCAACTGGATTAGCTGGACCACACACTACAGCTATGGCTGTTGATATACATGTATCAAACTCACAACACAGAAAATCTTTAATTGATTGGTTTGCTAAGAGAGTAACTGGTTTAGGTATTGCTAAAACTTTTTTACATATCGATATTATTCCACCGTCTCAATTAGCTCATCGACCTAACGCCTGGATATACTAATGCTTAACTTTATATTACCTATACTTAAAAATCCTTTAACTAGAATTGTTGCTGAGAAAACAGTAGGTGCAATTCAACATAAGTTAGAGAAGGATAAAATTATTAAAGCTAAAGAAATAGAAGCTGCTCAGAATATTTCTGTAGAACAAGTTAAACAACAAGAGAACTCATTTAAGGATGAGTGGTTAGTTATATTTTTCACAATCCTTATGGCTTGTCATTTTATACCAGCTACTCAAGATGCTATGCAAAGAGGCTGGGAGATACTTGAGTTTGCAGATCCGATGTTTTGGTACATCATTCTTACAATAGTTGGTGCATCATTTGGTGTAACAACAATGAATAAATTTAAGAAGAAATGATAGACAAGTTCGTTTATTGGATCTTCTCTAAAATTGATGATCTAGCCAAACTAGTAGACAACGTACTCACGTTCGATTTTCCAAACTGCAAGAAGAAAAACAATGGCAAAAAAGAAGTTTGATCTAACTAAATTACCTTTTGAAAGTAACTCAAGATTTAAGAAAACAAGTATTGGTAAAAAACCTAACTTATCAATGATGAATAAATCTAAAAGAAGAGCGCATAAGAAATGAAAGTATCTGAGAATACACAGATCGGATTACCGCTTAGAAATTTAATTGGTTTAATAAGTGCAATAGTTGTTGGAGCTTGGTTTGCATTTGGTGTTATTGAAAGACTGAATAACCTGGAGACAAGAAACAAATTATTTGAACAAGATTTACTTGAGGCTAGTACACAAAAACCAATCGATCAAGAACAGTTTATGCTTATTGAAGATCTTTACAAAACTGTAGAGAAACTTCAATCAACTCAGGAAATGAATATGACTAACAAAGTCAATATTGAATTTCATACAAAACAAATCGAAAAACTTTTAACAGACGTAGAAAAACTAAAAGATAAACAGAGAGAGTTTGCAAATGGAAACGGTCATTAATTATGTTGTTGCTCTCTGTATGTTTGTAGCTGGTGAATTAAAAGAACACCGAATACAGGATGCTATGAGCGATTGTCTTAAAGGTAAAAGAGAAGCTGAAAGAAACGCATCACAAAATATTGAATACAAGTGCGGTAAGGTTAAAGCAGAATTAGAAGAAAATATTGATGGCAGCAAAACTATCAAAAGAATAGTTGAATAATGGCTATTAGAAGAACTACTAAAGGTAAAAACGCTAACTATAGACCTACATCTAAAGGTGCTGGTATGACAGCTAAAGGTGTTAGAGCATATAGAAGAGCTAATCCAGGATCTAAATTAAAGACTGCTGTTACTGGCAAAGTAAAAAGAGGATCAAAAGCAGCAAAGAGACGTAAAGCATTTTGCGCAAGATCACGTTCTTGGAAAGGACCAAGAGGAAGAGCGGCTAGAAGACGTTGGAAGTGTTAGTGGCGGAGAGAGTGGGATTCGAACCCACGATAGATGTTACCACCTATGACGATTTAGCAAACCGTTCGTTTCAACCAGCTCACGCACCTCTCCATTTTTAAAGACTTATAGACAAAATTATCTGGTGTTTCAATAACTATGAAACGCAAAAAACCTAAACCAGTCTTCATGCGCCAATGCGATTGGTGCGGAGACGACATAAAAACCAATCATCCAAACAGTGATCCATACGTAATTAATTTGGAGCATAAAATTTTTTGTAAGATCCATAAGCCAGGCGAGGAGCCATTCAAAGATTGCTTAGAGGATTACACAAAAGATAGGAGGAAAAATGTACAAGAAAAAAAGCAAAAAAAACAAGAGCGCTTACTCACACAAAAAAAAGTCAGCGTTCAAGAAAAAGAAAAAGTAATCAACAAGTTCGATAATTTTCTTGCTGAACTAAATAAGAGAAAAAATGAAAAAAGGTTATCATAGAACTAAGTCAGGTAAGCTTGCGCGTAAAGGTTTATACTACAACATAAACAAACGTAAGAAGGCTGGAACTTCTAGATCTAAAAAGAAATCAACCATAAGTAAAAAAGCTTATCGTAACATGAGAAAAGGTTTTAAATAATTCAACCTGATTTGCTATTTTTGGCAAAAGTTACATCGTTTGTTACAAGTCGCTCTAAAAATACCGCAAAATATAACAAAACTAATCGCTTGCTAATTCGTAAGAACTGTCATTAATAAACTATCAGAGGTTTACTTATGAAAACTTTTGATAGTAAAATAGCCAATAATTCTCAATCGAGTTTTATAATTATTTTCAATTCTAGCTCAAGTATAGCTACAACTGCTACAAAAAATGCTACCGTGGCTACTAAAATGCTACCACTCAAAAGAGTTGTAGCACCAGTGATTTTTGATTTCATATTTCAAACCTCTAGAAATGGAAGGAATGAAAATGACAAAAACTAAAGTCTTTAAAAGAGGTAAATTTTACGTTGTCCAACTACAAGATGAACAAGGTAAATACAAACAAGTAGCTAAGTTTGAGACTGAGCTTGATGCTAAATTATTTAAAAGAGATCTAATAAAAGATAGAGAAGGATCTTTAAAAAAGGTTACTCAATTAACTGTAATTGATGCTTGGAAGAAATATTCTGATTACAAGTTTAATTTATGGAATAAATACGACACCTTATCTGAGAGCCAATCAAAGATGTACATAAGACATTATGAAAAATTTGTCAGTACATTTTTTCCAAAAACAATTTTATTAAGAGAATTATCAAATAAAGATTTAGCAAACTTCTTTATGACGATGATAAAACAAAAGGTTACTTTTGGTGTTGCTAAACAAGTTTTATATCAATTTAAAGGTATGTATGAGTGGTGTATCAATGAAGGTATTATTGATAGATCTACTTATAACATAGAGTTTTTTGAAATAAAAAATTATCCAGAGCTTATGGCTTATTACAAGCCTAGTAAAAAGACACCTCTATTTACGATGTCTCAATACGATGAGCTTTACGAATTAATTAAACCAGCAGATAAAAATAATTACAACGATGTAGTAAATTTTGTTGGTGTTTGTTTTGCAATGTTTACTGGTGCAAGAATTAGTGAGATCAGAGGTATTGAGTGGTCTAAAGTTAATTTCTCTGCAAGCAGAATTAGGATCGACAAACAAGTTCTTAACAGCGAACAAGTAGTTGATAGAGTTAAAGCTGAAGGATCTAAAAGAATAATTATAATTCCATCTAAACTTTTAAAAATTTTAATAAAGTTTAAAGACATTCAAGGTAAAAAAATTGCAAATCCTATTTGGATGTTGGAGCATTTAACAACACAAAGACCTATTACTGATAAATCAATTAGAGAATTTCTGAATAGTAAATTACAAATAATGGGTGTTGCTAAACGTTTTAAAGGTTCACCATTTAAGTCTTTTAGACATACTGTATCTACAGCAGTGGTAAACCAACAAGCAGCATCACCAGTTCTAAATGATAATGTAATTAAAAATCAAATAGGTCATAGAGATATTAGAACTACTAGACAGATCTACGGAGATCATAACGATTTATATGGTAGATCTAAAGACGATCAGGTTATTGAAGCTCTAGATCAAGCTTTAGATTTTGATAAATTAAATTAAAAATTAGGAGCCAGGTAAGGATTAATCGTCTTTGCTTGGCTCTTTTTTTGTTTCTGGTTTAGGCGTAAATCCATGTAGATCTCTAAGCTTTGTATCTACATCATCTGCTTTTTTGAAAATTCCAATAACCATCCAACCAATTAATCCAATTAGTATTGGAGCAAGTATTACTACTAAAACATACATCAGACTAAATTTATAGCTATAGATAATAGCATCAGCAACATTATAAATTCGATAGGTAACATTAATTTTTTCTAGTAAATTTCTTAAATATTTTCTCTAAGGTTATTGTATTCTTTAACCAATTCTCAGTAGCGTTTTTATATAATACATTTTTGCTATGCAGTTTAGCGACCTGGACCATAGCCTTAGCTTGTTTTGTTTGTCTCTCAAGGAGCGCTTTTAGATCTATTACTGGATCAGCGTTTTGATTATAAATTCCTAAATAACTATTACCGTCTTGCAGCAATTCATTATCTTTTTTTAATTGATCTATTTCTACTCTTAATCTTCCATTAAGCTTTTGGTGGCTCTCTTCTAAAACTTTTAGATCTTTAACTTGTTTCTTCAATTTCTTGATTTGCTTGTCCTTCTTTATTTCATCAAACAAACCATCGTTAGTCATTACTCATCCTCCGTCATCATCACTAATGGATCTGTAGGTTTAGGCTCCGCTATCTGATAGCCAGCCATACTCTCTATTTCGTTCTTAGTTACCTTGATTTCATCCTTAACCACATCTTTTGCAGTATTTAATACTTCCATAAGATTTGGAAAATTACTCTCATAGATACCGTAAATATAAAGATCATTGATTGCGCTAGTTACTCTAGCCAAACCTCTGTATCTTTTATTTAGTCGTTCTATCTTGTTGTCCAACGACATCTTCAATTACCTCCTTTTTAATACGAGTGTTATCTATCTTAATATCTTGGATAGTTACTTCTTCTTCGTTTATTGGATTTGTATCGTTATGCGCGTCTTCAACAGTGTTAAAGCTTTGCTCCGTTATAAAGTTAGCTTCTCCAGATTTTATTTTTTTGTACGCCATTCTTTATCCTCTGGTGTTAGTTTTATTTTTTCTTGATAATAAATATCCTCTGGAGATCGTATCTCTGGTCCATCTGGATGTTCTCCACAATTAGGTCCAGTACGTTGAAGTATTCTTGTTGCTGTTTCAGTTTCTACTCCAATATCAATGTAAGGTGTTTCATCTGCTAAAACGATATTAAGTATTTCTTTACTCTTAAAACCTTCTGGCTCGTAAGATAACGTCATAACGTATTTAGCAGCAGCTCCATTTATATCTTGTTTAAGAACTTGAAACTCTACTTTTGATGCTTTGATTACAGCCACGGATCTACCTCCTTGTCGAATTTAAATACTAATGGTTGGTCCTTAACAAACTGCTCAGAATTTTTTTGCATTTTGTTTATTAAAGCATCTATTTCAGCTGACATATTATCTAAAGGTACCGCAACACCATTTGCTGTAGCAATCTCCAGGCTTTTACATCTATCTTTAAATTTTTCTATATCTTCAATAAGGTTTTGACTACAAAGCCTATCCATACTAATCTTAAAAAATTTAGCCAACTTAACTAGTGCTGCTGGATGTGGCGAGTTTCTTCCTTGTTCATACTTTTGCACTTGCTGAAATGAAGTACCTATAACTTTACCAATTCTTGTTTGGTTAAAGCCTTTTTGTTTACGTAAGTATTTTATATTTTTACCTAGTGTTTCGTTAAAGATTTTTTGATCTTCCGTTGTGCCAAGATTTGACATTTTATATCCTCCATACTTTGATTAAAATAATTCTCAACTTGAGACTGCCAGTTGCTCATATCAAAAGCTCTTGACTGCTCACAATTAATTAAGAACGCCTCCACCGATATTTCTTTAAAAGTATTTTGGTACCTAAAGTAAAACGCTGGTACTCCTTCTTCATACTTTAAATAAAATGGTGAGTTATTTATTCTAGCGGTAGGCTCATCGCTGCTAAAATTTTGATAATGAAAATAACTATCGTAAGTTACCTTCTCAAACTCATGTACTCTTTTTTCAGTTTCCATATTAACTCCAAGGATCGTCTGCAAACTGTAAGTGAATACAGTTAGCTAATTTTTTATTTTGACTTGCTAATTTTGATACTAATCTTGCAGCAGCTAACGGTGAAAATTTCATAACTTCACCAAATTGTTCCAAGCAACCAACATCATCGGCTGTGAGTTCGTAATGCTCCCACAGATCCGAAGACATCGCTAAGTTAAGAGTATTCTCAACTGTAAACTTTTTATACTCCAGAGCTTCAGCCTCTTTTTGAGCCGCACTCTTCGGTGTATTTGGAAAATTAATTATCTTTGTCATCTGTCCGCTGCAATTCTTCCGCTTTACGCAAATAGTTAAGAGCATCTACGTAGTTATCTTCTTTAAATGAATGAGCTGCTCTAATTACTTTTGCTGCTACATACATTAAAGCTACCTTCCATGGTGGAATAGGCGATGGTAAGTCGAGCAGAGCCGACCAGCTTTTGCCAATCAAGGTAAGATTGGTAGTAAAGCTGCCGTACTCCGCTCTTTTGATTTTACGGATATGCTCAATCTTATGTTCTACGCTCATCGTTCTTAACGAACTCCTCATAAGATTTGTTAATTGCCATTTCGACAATCTTTGCCATGCTTACTGGAGCATCAAACTTAGTCTCAGCTAAAGTTTTAAGCTTTGTGTAAACTGGCATTGAAATTGCAATAGATTTATATTTATCCGTGTCCACTTATTACTCCAGTGATGCTGGATCAAAACTCTCACCTTCAGAGTTCATTTCCAGTTTTTCTACACGGTGCATCCAGTAATACGGTGTACCTTCGGCAAGCTTACCTTTACCTGATGCTGTTGATTTATACGCTCCAAATCTGTACTTGGTTCCGTCAACCTCAATCGTACCTTTTAGATCGTAACTTTTAGGACTAGCTTTATTCGTATTAAGAATAGCAGTACCAAAAGATTTAGTGTCCTGACCTTCAGCCATTTAACACTCCTTTAGTCTCTAATGTTGATTTAAGCTCTGTAAATCGCTCTTGGAATTTTCCGTAAGCAATAGGATTACTTGTCTTGATCTTCGCTAACACGTCTTTATGTTTGGAGATCCAGTCTTTGTAATTTCCAGGATGAGAGACTTGTTGCAATTCCTGGAGAGCTGTTTGTAATTGACGATCTTGCGCTTCAATAGCTACTGAGACTTCTTCTGCACTCGCTAGATTATCGTTAGAAAATCCGCAAGCAGCTAGACATCTACCCCATGCACTCGATTGAGCGTTCTCCAAAGCGCTTGTTTTATTAATCATACTTTGACTACGGTTTTCCTCGGCTAAACCAGTTCCAACGTGTCTTCCGTCAATAAAAGCATCGCATTGAACAATCACTTTTTTATCGTCTTGGTGAATTATCTGATCTACTAGATCCAATGATGAACCTAATACTCTTCTAGCAATACCAAGTCTGGTACTTACTAAATTATAATCTTTGCCTTTTATTTTGACTGCCTCAGATGCAGCAATCTTTTTAAACTCATTTAAAGCATCGATTAGTTTGTCTTTTGTTTCCATATTATTTAACACCTCAGCAATTCCATATTTTTTTTGCGTCTTGAACAAACTGATTACCAATGGACCAACAAAAGTTGTGATCGAATTGTGGATCTAAGTCTTGGACAAGTTCGCCTTTGATTTTTTCAACATCTGTTTCATCTGCGTATCGCATCAACAAACGTTCTCTTCTTTTAAAAACAGTTACTAATTGTTCGTAATAATTATTTAGATTTTCTGGCTCCAAGTCTCCGCAGTTGTGCCTATCGAATATTTTAAAATCATCTTTGACAACGTAAATTAATTTAACTTCATGCTCAGGTTTGCATTTAGAATAAAACGCGCATTGCATTAAATGATTTTTGTTAGGCATCATCGGAACCTTTGCAGAAGTAAAAGAGTATGAACCATCCTTTTTTAATCTAGAAGGTCGATCGTGACTTGTTTTGATTTCCAACAAGGAGAAAGGAAAGCTAGTATTATGGGTACTAGCAAATGAAAGATCTTGTTGAAACTCCAAGTCAGATCTTCCGATGATTGGAAGTAGTAATCGGTCATCGTGGAATGACAACACGTTTTCCGCAACTACATTTTTTTTAACGCCTAACACTTCAACAGCTTTTGCAAGCTGTGAAATTGTTTGTGGTATTGTTTCTCTGTACCACTGAAACTTTGCTCTATCTTTTTCGTTTACAGGATTATAGTTATCAAACTCTTCCTGGACCTTTTGAATTGCAAGATCCAGGCTAAGTCTTTTATTAACTACTGGAGATAGTTTACGAGTATTCGGATTAAGTTTAAAAATTTTATCTGCTAAGTGATATTGAATTGAACTACCTATAGCTACACCAGCTGCCATGTTGGCATTGCCTTCAAACTGTCTTCTTACTTCTTGAGGTACAAACCAATATCTGTAAGCAAAGTTGCCATCAGGATAAACTGCTTGAGTAGGTGAGTGATGGTTCCAATTAAATAAATTACAAACTGATGGTGTTCCAGCCTCCTCTAAAGGATCTGAAACTTTTATATTTTGCTTTAATGTCATAGACAAGCTTATTTCAAACTTGCCTAAAAAAGTTTATGGCACTTGTCCTAAATGTACCTTAGTTTCTGTTATTTTACAGAATTGAGTTTTGGTTTAGATTTTTTTGATTTAGTAGTTTCGGCATTTTCCGTACTTTCGGCACTTTCAACTGGTGAGAACATCGACTTATGAAGCCAAACTACAACTGATTTTCGTTGATATAGAATAATATTATCGTCTTTTATAAATAATGGACCTCTAAGCCTACCTTCGTCTCTGCTACATTCTCTCATGTACGCTAAAGTGTCTGTATTTAAACCAAATTCTCTTGCCACTTTTTGTGGAGGTATCATTTCTTTTAGTTCTTTCGCTGAGTATTGTTCTAATTTTTTAAGCACGTTTCTTATCTTCAGTTAAATTTTTTATTTGGTCGTATAAAGCTTTTTCACCTTCTTTTTGTTCGTAATATAAATCTTTAACAGCTTTCATTACTTCACCAGATAAAGTTCTTTTTACTTGTTCAGTTTTTTCTTCTAATTCTCTTTGAGCTTTTTCATACTCCGCTAAAAGCTTTGCACCTTTAGCTCTATCTTTTTCATTTTGTAACTTTAAGTCTTTCATTTTAAATTCATATTGAACTGTAAGATCTGCTAATTTTCTTTCAGCATCTTGTTGAGACATTAAAACTTCAGTTGGCATATATTTTTTAGCAACCGTTGCATCTTGTATTGATTTTGGATCTACTAATGAAACTATTGGAGATATAAATTCAAAATCAAAATCTTGATAAATAATTTTTTTACTTTCATCACAATATGGATCAGGATTTAATAAAGTTTTCTTACCTCTGTATTCTTCATACAATCCAAAATAAAAATAAATTAATTCTTCATCAAAGAAACCTTTAACTTTAATACCAACAACACAAAGTTTATTATTAATTTCTAAATTACTTTGATTATCTTTATAATAAAATGCTACTTGGTTATGATACATAGAACCTCTAGCATCAATTTTAATTGCTCTAATATTTGATTTGTAAATATCTCTTGGAACTACAACTGTTTCTTTTTTAGCAGATGGATAAACTCTTCCTGGATAATAATTTTCATCAGTTATAACATCTTGTAATGTATTAACATATCCCCAGATAGTAGTTAATTGTTTTGGCAATAATAAATCAGCTGGATCAACATTTAATTTAGCTGCATACTTTAATGCGTTTTCTATTGTAATACCTCTTTCACCAGACAACTGATAATAAACTGATTGTCTGTTTTGATTTGTATCTCTTGCTAAACCAGATACTGAAACATTGCTCTCTTTAATTTTTTCATTTAAAAAATCTTTTTGATAAGCTGTTAATGAAAATGTTGTATTATTCCAATCACTCATAAAAGCTTGATGGAATTGGTCTCTTTTAGCTGGGTTCTTTTTTTCTTTTATTTTTGCTACAGCTGCAAATAATACATCCTCAACTGGTCCATCTATTTGAATTACATTTTTATTTGCATACTCAAAAACAACTCTTGCACTTGGTCCAGTAAGCAAAGATCCAGGAAATTTTTTAATTGTTGATTTAATTAATTCAGATGCACCTTTTTGAAATTGACCAGTAGTAATTCCTTTATCGTCTCTTTTAAGAATTGAATATTTTAGAATTTTTAAGTTTTTGTTGGCTTCAATATTTTTAAAACTCATTAAAAATCCTTTTAAACCTTTATCCTATACTGTCAACAAATAGTTAGTATTATTATGTAAGTTGTAGACACTATGTAATTTGAATAGTTAAAAAGACAGAATATAAGCCAAATATAGCTAAATTAGGCGGTTTTTAAGGCTATTTTAGCTGATTTTTGACTATGGCTAGAGATATATACGGAAAAAACGTTAAATTTACTGCTTATTCTTACACTCATAGAGAGGCTCACGATTGTATCGCTATGATGGATGTAGATAAAGTAGCTTGCTGTATAGCTTGTAATAAGCCTTTATTTCTTGCAGAAACTACACGCCACAAAGGACCTAGAGAAGATTACAAAAAAGGTCATTCAATGATTAAGCAGCTGGCGGAAATGTCAGGATTAAACGCTTACATCATTTGGTACGAAGAAGAAAAAGAGAGAGTTTATAGATTAACTGTACGTAAAGTATTTCCAAATTACTCTAATTTACAGAGCTGTAGCTTTGAGCAATGGATTAGTTTTCTTGCAAAGTTCCAGGTCAAACATTTTCCAGATTGCAAACGCAAAGACATTTTTAGAAATAAATTAAAAACACTAACACCATCACAATTAAAAGATTATGCAGAAATTTTGGATAGCTGATAAAGAAATATTAAAGTTACAGATAACAGCTGAACAATTTAGAACGTACAGTTATTGGTGCAGCCAATACAACGTTAAGACATTAAAACCTTTTATTAACTACGTACAAACAGCAAGTGATTTAGGTATTTCAGTAGATAAAGTTAAAAAGATATTAACTGATTTATGTACAGTAACTGTTGAAGGTGATGCTTTAGTTTCTGTTGTAGATAATAAGATACATAGAAGATTAGAATTTGATTTGCCAAGATATAAAAGATTTCTTAACTCAATAGGTTTTCTTGGTTACAGCTCAGGCAAAGGTTGGTCCAATATACAAGAGTATTTAAAAAAAGATCCAGTACAAATAAATAAGATCTACAAGTTTGCCAAGCTAGATCAATATTCATTGCATGACAAATTAAATGATATGTCAGATGCAGAGCTTAAAACGATAACGCCTGGAGATCTTAAATATCCGTGGGTTCTTACAAATATTTTAAAGGAACGTAACATTGGATAAAAAAGATTTTAATTATTATTTAAAACAAGACATACTTACAATTAGAAACATTGTTAATCTATTTGAAGATGCTGCAAGAACTGAAAGATTTATTGCAAAGCCAAGACATCCTGGAGCGCCAAGTATGTATGATATTTTAATAACAAGCTACGACAAATCAGATATAGGATATTACCAAAAGCAACTGAAACTTAGAGCTTCGCCAAGGCAGATAACCAGGTGGGAGTTTGCAATCGATATGCTTATGTTAATTGATAAAGACATAGTTGATAATCCTATAGAGATAAGAGAAATGATTTGGATGAGAGCTAAAAAATATAAATGGTCTGAACTTGCTAGACATTTTGGTTATCACAGAACAACTATTAAGAATAAATATCTGACTATCCTAGGTAAGCTAGTAGATAAAATAAAAGTTAAAATA
>Ga0181567_10003073_pt1 | contig 12404 bp, 10 predicted proteins | sample 101ome_14_FD_133761 | JGI IMG/M metagenome (GOLD analysis project Ga0181567, IMG submission 133761) | Coastal salt marsh microbial communities from the Groves Creek Marsh, Skidaway Island, Georgia - 101403AT metaG (megahit assembly) | ecosystem: Environmental > Aquatic > Marine > Intertidal...
ATGATTCTTGGCCACGCTCACCCTGAGGTGGTTGAGGCCGTCGTCAAAGCAGCTGAAAAGGGATTGGGGTTCGGCGCTCCCACAGAAATAGAGACCCTCCTCGCTGAGAAAGTTCGCATGCACGTCCCCAGCATGGAACGACTTCGCATGGTGAGTTCCGGTACTGAGGCAACTATGAGTGCCATCCGCGTCGCCAGAGGGTTTACCGGCCGAGACCGAATACTCAAGTTTGAAGGGTGCTACCACGGTCACGCAGACTCGCTACTCGTGAAGGCAGGATCAGGAGCGCTGACGCTAGGTGAACCCGATTCGGCAGGGGTACCAAACAGCTTGGCGGAATTGACATTAACCTTGCCCTTTAACGATGAAGAAACGCTGGAAGAGGTCTTTCACGCACAAGGGCACACGATCGCCGCGGTGATTGTCGAACCCATCGCAGGCAATATGGGCATGGTAGAGCCCCTCCCTGGGTTCTTACCCACTTTGCGGCGCCTTTGCGATGAAGCAGGTACGCTCCTTATTTTCGACGAAGTGATGACGGGCTTCAGAGTTGCTTTGGGCGGTGCTCAAGCTGAATTTGATGTTCGCCCTGATCTCACCACACTCGGTAAGGTCATCGGAGGCGGTCTGCCGGTTGGCGCATTCGGCGGTCGACGTGACATTCTGGAAGCCGTTGCGCCCATGGGGCCGGTCTATCAAGCGGGAACTCTCTCTGGGAACCCAGTTGCGATGGCCTCGGGTCTGAAAACCCTTGAGTTAATTTCTCAGCCTGGATTTTTCGAAACGCTCGCAACGTCAACTCGTGAACTCGCAGATGGCCTTCAAGCAGGCGCCACCGGACACGGCATCCCCCTGTCCACCGTGTCTCGGGGTGGCATGTTTGGCTTCTTTTTCTCGGACGCCCACCCTGTAACCGATTTTTCTGCAGTCATGGCAAGCAATGCTGAAAGATTTACAGCCTTTTTTCAGTTCATGCTAGATCGAGGCATTTACCTTGCGCCCTCGCCGTTCGAAAGCGGATTTGTTTCAGCCGCTCACAGCGATCATGACATCCAAGACACTCTGGCCGCAGCAAATGATGCGTTCGCGGAACTTGCCGGTCAGTAATCATTCGCACAAAAAAAGGATTCGCAATGTACGACGTTTATGGTGTGGGTAATGCGCTGGTTGATTCAGAGTACCGCGTTTCCGAAACGCTTCTTACCGAGTCGAACTTTCCCAAAAGTGGTATGTCGCTCGTTGACGAAGTGGCCCGAGCAGAGTTGCTCCAGTTGATTGAAATGACCCATGGCGTCTCCCGAGAAAAACTTGCCAGCGGCGGTTCGGCGGCCAACACGATTGCAACGGTTGCGGGATTGGGCGGACGAACCTTTTATAGCTGCAAAGTAGCCAATGATGACACAGGCGATTTTTTTCTGGACGACCTAGAACGCCAAAAAATAGATCATAACTATATTGGCTTACGGCCCCCATCAGGCGTGACGGGCGAATGTGTCTCAATGATTACCCCAGATGGTGAGCGCACCTTGGTCACTCACTTGGGGATTACTCAGAGTTACTCTCCTAAAGAGTTGGTTGAGTCGGCTCTGACACAATCTAAGTACCTCTATATCGAAGGTTATCTGGTCAGCTCAGAATCCGGATTCGAAGCTGCTCTCCGTGCGCAGGCCATAGGGAAATCGGCAGGTGTTCAAATTGCGTTGACCCTATCTGACATAGGGATGGTTGAGGGTTTCCGCGATCACTTCGAGACGTTATTCGAGGCAGGCGTCGACTTAATCTTTGCCAATGAAGACGAGGCCTTGGCTTGGACAGGCGCGCCCAATCGCGAGTCAGCAGCTCAAGCATTGGCATCATCTCAGTCAGCCTTCGCGATGACCATGAGCGGCGAGGGTGCTCTGATTGGTGATGGCCGGGGCCCTGCCGTTTTTGTGCCTACGACCCGAGTTGTCCCTGTGGACACGACAGGGGCAGGCGATACGTTCGCTGGTGGCGTGCTTCATTTCTTAGCGCAGGGCGTGCCCCTTGAGGAAGCAACCCGACGAGCGCATCCCCTCGCCTCAGCGGTGGTATCTCAATTCGGCGCAAGGTTAAGCGCAATGGAGCTTAAAACCTTAGGCGCGCTCTAAAGGTTGAGCGCTCATCAAGTTCAAACGCGTTCTGAATCAGTTCTGGGGTAATAGTCAGGCTAGGTTTTCCGATCGCTAATGCTTCACCTCTTGGGCTAAGCACCAGCACCTGATCATCATGGGAAGGCATCAAAAGAAACTGGTGTGTTGCATCAACCACTGTTAGGCCCTGATAGACCAATTGGCCGAGGAGCACAAGCAAGTGTTCCTGGTGCTTCCAATCCAGCGAGGTCAGAGGTTCATCCAAAATCAGCACACTCGCTTCTCGATTGAGCCATATTTGAAGGAGGGAGCGAGCCAATCGAACTCGCTGAAATTCACCCCCCGACAACTGAACCACCGAGCGCTCCAACAATCCTTCCAGGCTCATTGACTTCGTCACATCGCATAACGCCCTGCGTCTGGTCTCACTGGACCACTGATGAGGTAAGGCGCCCAACAAGACGTATTCTCGAACCGTGAAAGGGAATTGAGTAGGTGCCGCCTGGGCCAGATAGGCAAAAAGCTTAGCTCGCTCAGCATTCCGCAGCTCGGAGATACGTCGACCCTGGAACTGGTAGGTTCCATCAGACACAGCCTCCGCACCCGCAAGGATACGTAGCAATGTTGACTTGCCCGCGCCATTCGCGCCCACGATGCTGAGCCAAGTTCCTTGCTCCAAATTCATGCAGATTGGACCCAGAACTCTCACGCCTTGATGCTTCGCAATAATGTCTTCTAGGCGAAGGCTCATCTACGGTTTAACCTGTGCACGAAGCAGAAGCACAAAAATGGGCGCACCCAGCAGTGCAGTGATAATTCCGACCGGGATTTCCATCGGTTGGATCAGGGTCCGACTCAAGAGATCCGCGAGCACGATCAGTATTGCTCCGCCAGCGAAAGAATAGGGCAAGAGCGTTCTATGGGTTGCGCCCATCGACAACCGAATCATGTGCGGTACGATCAAACCCACAAACGCGATGACCCCCGTGAGGCTAACCGCGATGCCTGTGATGGCGGCGACGAGCACGATCACCTCTCTGCGCGATTGCGTTACCGTAATACCAAGAGACTGCGCCTCTGCATCTGGAAGGACCAAGCCGTCGAGCGCTGAGGCACGGCGCAGAAGGAGAATGACGCAAGGCAAGATCAGCGACGCCACCCCTACGTCAATCCAGGTGGCCTGATTCAAGCTACCCATGGTCCAGAACGAAATACTTCTGAACGTGGTTTCCATGCTCAGAACGCCAATCAAGCCGACTAAGGCAAGCGCGGCCGCATTTACGGCCAACCCTGCCAAGAGAATCGTGTAGAGTTCGGTTTTTCGCCCACCAAAACTCAATACGATCAAGGTCGCGAGCAAGCCGCCCACGAAAGCGACCCCAGCCAGAAGCCATGGTGACGCAGCCACGGCGGGCGCGAAGGCGATACCCAAAGCGGCTGCGAACGCTGCGCCACCGGCCACGCCTAACAAACTGGGATCAGCGAGCGGATTGCGAAAAATCCCCTGTATACACGCGCCTGACAACGCCAGACCGCCACCGACAAGGGCGGCAAGCAACACCCTTGGCAATCTAAGTTGCCAAACCACAGTGTGAGCCTCGAGATTCCCAGAAAGTAGCTGCGTCAAACTCAGTGATGTTGGACCCAGACGCAACGCCAACAACACGACAGCAAGCGCCAGCATAGTGATCAGCACGTTTCTCATTGGTGCGATCCTAGCACTTCAAGGGATCTCAACCTTAACTTCGCGAGTGATCCAGCCATAGGGCGGACGAAATGTGGCTTTGAAAGCACGACAACTGACACCCAAAAACACCGCGCGTTTCAGTGCATTCGCATACTCAGGATGAATGAATTCGGCGGGCCGAACGACCTGGATGCCTCCATGCTGAACACAAAAAAGAAGTGTTGCCTTATCGCCCCTTTCAACGCAAGACACTAGGTGATTAAGGTGTTTGACTGCCCGATCTGACTTGGCATCCGGAAACCACCCAATGCCTTGATCAGTCATCAAGGTCACGCTTTTCACCTCTATGTAATGCGGCCGCTCAAAACCACCTAACTTAAAGTCTAAGCGCCCGCCCTCGAAGGCCACTTCACGTTCGATTTCGTCATCGTGAAGGTCAGCGCCTAACTTCTTTGTTCTAATCGCATCTTCTATCAAACGATTTGCATTATGGGTGTTCAGGCCAATCATGTGCTTACCGAGACGGGTCAGCTCCAATGTAAATTGCGTTCGACGAGCAGGATCATCGCTATGTGAAAGCCAAACATCAGCCCCAACCTCTATACATCCCGTCATCGCTCCCGTATTCGGACAGTGGGCCGTGATGAGTCGACCGGTATTGGCTAGTCGAACGTCAGCAAGGAAGCGCTTGTATCGCCTAATTAAGAAGCCTTTCTCCCATTGACCTCGGAGTACTCTCACTCAACTAATACCCGCAACCGTTCAATCGCCTCCAACAACAACGCTTCGGGCTGAGCACAACTCAGCCGCACATACCGCTCGGTTCCGTATTGACCGAAATCAGTGCCTGGCGTCATAGCGACGCCAACCTCTTCCAGTGCCCGCTGACAAAATAACTCAGCATCAGGCAGCGTCTCGGGTAAACGAGCGAAAACATAGAAGGCGCCTTCAGGACGCGCAGGGACATCAAACCCTAAATCAAGAAGGCTATCGATCATGAGCGCTCGCTTAACGTTCAATTCGGTGGATCTCGCGTCAGCCTCCGCAATGGCTTCAGGACTGAATGCCGCCACCGCAGCCGCCTGAGCAACGACCGAAGGGCAAATAAAAAGATTCTGAGCTAAGCAAATCAACGGCTCCACCGCGGGCTCGGGCACAACCATCCAACCAAGTCGCCAGCCGGTCATCCCGAAGTACTTGGAGAAGCTGTTAACGATGAACGCATCATTCGTTTGTGAAAGCAGGGTGGGTAAAGGTTCGCCACCTGAATTCACGCCTTGATAAATCTCATCGGCAACCACGTGCCCACCCCGATGATGTACAGCCTCGATGAGGTCTCGAGCAAGCGATTCTTCAATTTGGGTACCTGCAGGGTTTGAGGGAGATGCCAAAACCAATGCGCGCGTGTTGGACTGCCAGTGCTGCTCGATCTGGCAAGATGAAGGCTGAAACTGATGTTCCGCTCTAAGCCTCAATGCTTGTGGCTCACAGCCATAAGCGGAAACAAAGTGACGATAGGAGGGGTACCCTGGATCTGGCAACAGCCAGCCCTCGCCTGGATCAGTGAGCAAGGGAATCAACAGTGCCAATGCGCCCGATGCCCCCGCCGTAATTAGGACCCGCCGAGAGGGAATCTCAATACCAAACCGTTGCTGGTAGAAACCTGCAATCACCTCTCTCAGCTCAGGCAAACCTTCGGCATTGCTGTAACCCATCCGGCCAGCCTGAATGACCTCTAACGCTTTACTTTGCACACACCCAGGTGCGGAAAAATCCGGCTGTCCTACTTCGAGGTGGATCACCCGCGCGCCAGCTGCTTCAAGCGCATTGGCAGCGGCCATCATTTGCATAGCCCTAAAGGGCAACACAGAACGGCTACGATTTGAGAATGACATGCGCGAGACCCACCTCTTCTAGCTCTTGCGGGGGCCATGCTAACACGCAAGATTTAAATTGCGGTTGAGCTTAATTCTGCGAAGAATGCGCTTGGCGTGCTGGTTTCATTCTGTTAATGTTCGCCGCTTGATTTTTGGGACATTGCAATTCAACGGCCCTAAGGAGTCCGCACTATGGCGGCAAAAAAGTCAGCTAAACCAACAACATCGAGCAAGGCTAAGCCCAAAGCGCTCAAGAAATCCGCGCCCAAGAAACAGCCTCCAAAGCCCAAAACCTCGGCCAATAAAAAGGCAACCGTGAAATCTGGAGTCAAAAAACCCGTGACAGCGAAAGCCAGCGCGAAAACCGCCCCCGCAAAGAAGAAATCCCCTGCGGCCAAGGCCGTGGCCGTGGCCGTGGCCAAAAAGGCTGCTGTGAAAAAGGCACCCGTAAAAAAAGCACCGGCCAAGGGCACTGTTGCCAAAAAAGCAGCCTCGGCCAAGCCAAAGGCAGCAGCTAAGAAAACGCCTATAAAGAAAGCACCTGTAAAAAAAGCCACAGCAAGTAAAAAGCCTGCGGCAGCGAAAGCAGCACCCAAAAAATCTGTCTCCCAAAGGAAAGTCACTAAAGCCAACGTTTCCGGTTCGATTACCACCAGCGGAATCGCAGGATCTTCATTCCAGCCTTATCAACCCAAACGCAACGAAGAGTACATGAGCGAAGGCCAACGCGCCCATTTCAAAGGCATTCTGCTCGAGTGGCGCAGAGAATTAATGGAGGAGGTCGACCGCACGGTCACCCATCTCAAGGATGAAGCAGCCAACTATCCGGACCCCTCCGACCGTGCGAGTCAAGAAGAAGAATTTAGCCTCGAGCTTAGAACTCGGGATCGCGAGCGTAAGCTCATACGAAAAATTGAGAAAACCATCGAGCTGATTGATTACGACGATTACGGTTTTTGCGAGACGTGCGGCGTCGAAATTGGGATTCGAAGGCTGGAAGCACGCCCTACCGCAACAGAATGCATCGACTGCAAAACATTAGCGGAACTCAAGGAGCGCCAGCTACACGGGTAGTGGTGCGCGTCATGCGATGACCGCCATCACAAGACAACCCATCGGGCGGTTCGCGCCTTCACCCACGGGTCCCCTTCACTTTGGCTCCCTGGTGACGGCGCTCGCGAGCTTCCTGAGCATTAAGGCCCGTGGCGGCCTATGGCTAGTGCGTATGGAGGACCTCGATCCTCCCCGAGAATTGCCTGGCGCTCAGTCGGAAATTCTTACTCAGCTCGCGGCTCACGGCCTTCTCTCTGACCGGGCCGTGCTACGGCAGAGTGCATCTATCGAACGATACGAAGCAGCCCTCCAACGTCTGATTGATCAAGCGCAAATCTACCCATGCGATTGCCCTCGCAAACGATTCGCCTTTCATTACCCAGGCTACTGTCGTGATCGGGACTTGGCGCTTGAAAGCGTCCATCAGCACGCCCTTCGATTTCGGATTCAAGCGCCTGAGATCACGCTAGAGGACGGTCATCTTGGCAAGCACGTGTGGCACCCAGGCGAAAACTTAGGCGATTTCATTGTCAAGCGACGAGACCAACTGATCGCTTACCAATTAGCCGTGGTCGTCGACGATATATACCAGGGCGTGACCGAGGTTGTCCGAGGCGCTGACCTGTTGGACTCAACTCCTTATCAGCTGGCCCTCTATCAAGCGCTCTCAGAGCCATCACCTCAATTCTGGCACTTCCCGGTGGTGCTTGGATCCGACGGCTCGAAGCTCAGCAAGCAAACGGGCGCAACGCCCGTAGAAAAACATCAAGCCATACAGAATCTCAATCGAGCGCTTGAATTCCTAGGTCAAGCGACTTTGAGTAGCCAGGATATTCCTTCATTTCTAGAAAGCGCCATCGCGGCGTGGGATCCAAGACGTGTACCACGCCTTCTAGGGCGAACATGAATGCAACGCCGAGCGAGATTCCCCTCCTTAAAACCACAGACAGCACTTCCGAACCGAACCCAGCACCCTTCTGCTACACTGCATCCTTCGAGCCTCAGTTCTGAAACAGGCCATTATCGTTGTCTTTTAACCTTGAGCCATCGCAGATCAGCGCCGGCGCGCGCAGCATAGTTGAGACGCTGCAACGCGCAGGCTATACCGCCTATGTCGTTGGGGGTTGCGTTAGAGACCTTCTACTGAATCTCCGACCGAAAGATTTCGATGTCGCCACCGATGCAACGCCCGAAGAAGTTCACGCCCTGTTTCGAGGCTCAAGGATTATTGGTCGCCGATTTCGGTTAGTCCATGTGCGTAAAGGACGCGAAATAATCGAAGTGTCCACTTTCAGAGGGGTGAGTGGCGACCAGGAGTTAACACACAATGAGAACGTGTTTGGCTCTTTTGAGGAAGATGCTTTTCGCCGAGACTTCACCATCAACGCGCTCTATTTTGATCCGATAAGGAATGCGTTACTCGACCCGACGGAGAGGGGTCTTGTAGACATTACCGATCGCTCTCTCACCATCATCGGAGATCCCACAGCGAGATTTATCGAGGATCCTGTTCGGATGATTCGCGCTGCCAGATTTGCGGCCAAGCTCAACTTTCACATCGATGACTCAATGCAAAAGGCAATCAAACACAACGCCTCGCTGCTGCAGGTCGTTCCGCCAGCAAGGCTGTTTGAAGAGTTCCTGAAGCTCGCTCTCGCTGGCTACTCAGCGGAAACGTTTAGGGTCTTGGAGCGCTTTGGTCTGTATCCACAGCTCTTTCCCGCGCCGAATGGCGTTCATGCGTTGAGTGAATTCGAACTCAGGGCACTCGAGGCGACGGACGAACGAATAAGAAATGAACAATCGGTCACGCCGGCCTTTCTGCTGGCTGCGCTCCTGTGGATTGCCTATGACCAAAACAAACAGGATCACGAAGCGCAAGGACTGAACTCACTCGAGGCAGCCGAAGAGGCGAGTGAACAAACGCTTGTCCATCAACTTCGAGCCATCGCAATTCCACGCCGTTTCACCCAAGCAATGAAGGAGATCTGGTTGCTGCAAGACCGGTTGACGTTCAAGGTCGGACGCCGCCCCCTGAGGTTGCTTGAAAACAAGCGATTCCGAGCAGCCTATGACTTCTTACTACTGCGCGCTGAGGATGCTGAAGCGCTTAAGCACCCAGCAGATTGGTGGACTCGCGTTCAGACTGTGCCAATCGAAGAACAACGAGACATGCTCAAAGAAATAACCCGCCGGCCGGGTAAAAGTCGCCGTCGTAAAAAATCGAAGTCGGTCAGCACCACCGATTAAAGCGCAGCATCTCTCGGGTGCCGAACTGCTTGCCCCTTAATGGCGACAGTAACCCATTGGCGGTATCCCTCTTATCTGAAGATTAATTTGAGCATCCCCTGCGCATTCCACTTCAACACGCAGGCCCTGTTTCCTGACCCATCAGGATATGGCAACCTTCCGACATTGTGAAAAGGAGCGATGGACGATGTCCGAAGACAAAATTTACCCTGTTCAAGCTGATGTTGCCGTCCGTGCTCACCTGGATCGTGACGGGTATGAGGCTATGTATCGTTCATCCGTCACTGATCCTGCTTCATTCTGGGCGGATCAGGCGACCAAATTCCTCACTTGGTCCAAGCCCTTTTCAGAAATCGTCAATGCGGATCTAACCGCTGGCCATGCAGCGTGGTTTGCGGATGGCGAATTGAACGTGACCGTTAATTGCATAGACCGCCACTTGACAGAGAAATCCGAGCAGACAGCAATCATCTGGGAGGGTGATGATCCAGAAGATTCGCTGGTTATTACTTACCGGGAATTGGCTGATCACGTTGGTCAATTCGCGAATGTCCTGAAATCTCGCGGTGTAAAAAAAGGGGATCGAGTGTGTATCTATATGCCTATGATTCCCGAGGCGGCCTACGCCATGCTCGCCTGTGCTCGCATTGGTGCCATTCACAGCGTCGTTTTTGGTGGTTTTTCACCCCAAGCATTACGGGACCGAATCCTCGATGCCAATTGCGAGACCATCATTACTGCCGATGAAGGTGTTCGAGGCGGCAAGGCTATTGCCTTGAAGGCTAACGTGGACGAAGCACTCACCGAATGTCCCGAGGTCCATACTGTTTTAGTGATTCAGCGGACCTACGCCCAAATCGAGATGACATTACCTCGCGACGTTAATTATGCTGAGGCAGCTGCATCCGCAAGCACGGTGTGTGATCCCGAGCCTATGAACGCTGAGGATCCGCTTTTCATTTTGTATACCTCAGGGAGCACAGGAAAACCCAAAGGCGTCCTGCACACCACTGCGGGCTATCTTTTAGGCGCCGCCATGACCCACAAGTACGTCTTCGATTACCACGAGGGGGATATCTATTGGTGCACCGCCGACGTGGGGTGGGTTACTGGCCATTCCTACATCGTCTATGGACCACTCGCTAATGGCGCGGTGACTTTGATGTTTGAGGGTGTACCCACTTATCCAGACGCGGGCCGCTTTTGGCAAGTCATTGATAAGCATCGAGTGAACATTTTTTACACAGCACCAACCGCACTTCGATCCCTCATGGGTCTTGGAAATGAATTCGTTCAAAGGAGTACAAGGTCTTCGCTTCGGCTGCTCGGATCGGTAGGTGAACCTATTAACCCGGAGGCTTGGGAGTGGTACTACCAAGTTGTGGGTGAGGGCCGCTGCCCAATCGTTGACACATGGTGGCAGACTGAAACAGGGGCGATCATGATTTCCCCTTTGCCCGGCGCAGTAGATCTTAAGCCAGGCTCCGCAACTCTGCCCTTTTTCGGCGTCGAGCCTGTGCTACTAGATGCCGAGGGTCAGGTACTCGAGGGTGAAGGATCTGGAAATCTCGCCATCCGATCATCCTGGCCTAGCCAAATAAGAACCGTTTACGGCGATCATCAGCGCTGTAAGGATACCTACTTTACGACCTACCCCGGCTATTACTTCACAGGTGACGGCGCACGGCGAGATGCGGATGGCTATTATTGGATCACTGGTCGGGTTGACGATGTTTTGAACGTCTCGGGGCATCGAATGGGCACCGCTGAGATTGAAAGCGCGCTCGTGTTGCATCCGGCGGTAGCCGAGGCCGCTGTTGTCGGCTACCCCCACGACGTGAAGGGACAGGGCATTTATTGTTTTGTGACCCTCATGCAAGACATCGAGGGCACATCCGAACTCAAAAACGAATTAGAGCAAATGATTCGGAAGGAAATTGGTGCGATCGCAAAACCAGACATCTTGCAGTGGGCGCCCGCCCTTCCCAAAACCAGATCTGGAAAAATTATGAGGCGCATTCTGCGCAAGATCGCTGAAAATGCGCTCGATCAATTAGGCGACACCAGCACTTTGGCAGATCCTAGCGTGGTTGAAGATCTGATCGAAAACAGTCCCACAGTGCAAAGATAAAAAAGGGCGCTGACCGCGCCCCTTTTTAGTTCCTAACTTGAGATACCCAGTCTAACTTTGCCGTGTGTCGTCCGATTCAGCTTCGGGTGCAGCGTCATCTTCTGGCTCAACTTCTGTCGGGCCCTCAGATTCAGCTTGGATTGAAGCTGTATCTGACTCTTCAACCTGAGCAACTTCTGGCCCTGAATCGCTTGACGCTGGAGCTTCAGATGCGATCTCTTCAGAAGATGATTCCAATTGGGGCTCAGAGCCCTCAGGCTCCTCAGCCGCCTCTTCTGGGACTTCCTTCATCGAGAGCTTGATCCGACCGCGTTCAACATCAAGCACAATGACGCGAACCTCCTGCCCTTCCGTCAGGTAATCAGACACTTTCTCAACACGCTCCTTTGCGATCTGAGAAATGTGCACTAATCCATCCTTACCCGGAAGAATGTTCACGAAAGCACCAAAATCAGCGATTTTGTTCACTTTGCCCGTATAGATCTGGCCAACTTCAGCCTCGGCGACAATGCCTTCGATCAAAGCTACCGCTTTATCTCTAGATTCCGCACCCTCGCCAAAGATCGTGATTGTGCCGTTATCGTCTATATCAATTGACGCGCCCGATTCTTCGGTAATTGAACGTATGGTTGCGCCACCCTTACCAATGACATCACGGATCTTATCTGAGTCGACCTTCATGGTAATCATCGAAGGCGCTGTGTCTGAGACGGCCTCTCGAGACCGGCCAATAACCTTGTTCATTTCACCTAAGATATGAAGACGAGCGTCCCGAGCCTGACCTAAGGCGGATTCCATGATTTGCTCGGTGATACCCTGGATCTTGATATCCATTTGCAGCGCGGTCACACCCGTTTCTGTTCCAGCGACTTTGAAGTCCATATCACCGAGGTGATCTTCATCACCAAGGATATCGGTCAACACGGCGAAACCATCGTCCTCAAGAACGAGCCCCATCGCAACACCAGCGACAGGCGCTTTCAAGGGGACTCCCGCATCCATCAAGGACAAACTGGCACCACAAACCGAGGCCATAGAAGAAGACCCGTTGGACTCCGTAATTTCAGACACTACGCGCGTCGTGTAAGGCCAGTCCTCGGGTTTCGGAAGCACCGCTGCAATCCCGCGTCGAGCCAAGCGACCATGGCCGATCTCGCGACGCTTGGGCCCGCCTACAAAGCCGGTTTCTCCGACACTGTAGGGGGGAAAATTGTAGTGCAGCATAAAGGTGTCTCGATAAGACCCTTGCAAGGCGTCAATAATCGCCGCGTCTCGCATCGAACCTAGGGTGGTCG
>Ga0181567_10003077_pt1 | contig 12396 bp, 11 predicted proteins | sample 101ome_14_FD_133761 | JGI IMG/M metagenome (GOLD analysis project Ga0181567, IMG submission 133761) | Coastal salt marsh microbial communities from the Groves Creek Marsh, Skidaway Island, Georgia - 101403AT metaG (megahit assembly) | ecosystem: Environmental > Aquatic > Marine > Intertidal...
AGGCTAGAATGAATTGCAGTGAAAGACCTATAAGTATGGTTTTCCATTTGATGGCTTTGCGCTGTGAACTCAACAGAAAGGCAATGCCCAGTAGTATTATGATCCCAATGATTCCTCTGATTATTGCCATTTGTAAGTTCTAAAAGGTGCCAAAGTTAGGAAAGATTTCTTCTTTCAAGTTCGTCGCGAATCGCCGCTGCTTTTTCGTAATCTTCATCTGTGACGGCTTTCTTAAGGGCGGCTTGTAATTGCTTTTCAGAATACGATTGATAGGTTGAAGGCTGCGGAGTAGTCGCCGTATCAATAGTCTCTTGAGGCTTCTGTGTTACGGTCATATCGATAGATGAAAAGGTGATTCCTGCTTGATCTAGAATTTCGTCGTAGGTATAAATAGGCGCTACAAATCGGGCGGCTAGGGCTACGGCATCACTAGTTCGTGCATCAATGATCTCTTCTTTTTGATCTCTTGTACAAATTAGGCTTGCATAGAATACTCCTTCTTTTAGTTTGTGAATGAGCACATACTCTAAGTGAATGTCAAAGCGATTCAGCGTGTTCTTAAAGAGATCGTGGGTGAGTGGTCTTGGAGGTTTGAGGTCTTCTTCTAAGGCTACAGCGATGGCCTGTGCCTCAAAGGCGCCAATTACGATGGGTAGTTTTCGGTCTCCGGATTCTTCAGCAAGAATAAGGGCATACGCACCGTTTTGTGCCTGACTGTATGAAATGCCCTTTATGATGAGTGGAACCGTTTGCATAAAGGGCAAAATAAGCGATTTTAGGCGTTTTGAGCTTTAAAGTCCTTTAATTTTTCAATGAGTTTGGGTACGACCTCAAAAGCATCTCCGACAACCCCATAGTCAGCGGCCTTAAAGAAGGGGGCTTCAGGATCGTTATTAATAACGACTTTGACTTTTGAGGCATTGATTCCTGCCAAGTGCTGAATAGCCCCTGAGATACCTATCGCAATGTAGAGATTGGTGGCCACTGGCTTACCGGTTTGACCAACGTGTTCTCCATGAGGTCTCCATCCCATGTCTGAAACGGGTTTTGAGCAGGCCGTTGCGGCTCCTAAAACATCCGCAAGCTCTTCAACCATGCCCCAATTTTCAGGACCTTTAAGTCCTCTACCTGCTGACACCACGATATCAGCGTCTGCAATGGTAGCCTTGCCACTAGCCTTTTCAACGCCCTCAGAGGTCACCATGGTATCTGCTAATGTTGCAGCTTTGATAACGACTTGAATCGGCTTTTCATTAGGTGTACTTCCGAAGGCATTTTTTGCGAGTCCTACAACAACAGTATCCGTCGTTGCCTTAGTAAAGGCAAATCCTTTATTCGTGAATACACTGCGCTTGAACAATTGCGTTCCGTCTTGTGTTTCAGGTAATCCTACAACATTCGGAATATAGGCTGCTTCTAATTGGGTAGCGACTAATGCACCAAAGTATTTTGCATCTGCACTTGAGCCTATCACTACGGTCTTAGCACCAACCTCTTTAGAGGCTTCAGCGATAACTTGTGCCGTTTGCGCAGCAGATAAGATTTGCTCAGTCGTTTCTAATACATGGACTTCATCGACGCCAAAAGCACCGCATTCTGATGCATTAGCAGCATTGACGGTCAGTGCATACACCTTTTCGCCATTAGCAAGAGCCGAGGCAAAAGAGGCAAGTTCTGCTGCTGATTTTTTCAACTTTGAATCTTCAGCTTCGAGGTAAACGAGTACGGCCATATTTATAAAACTTTAGCTTCTTTGTGCAACAAATCGATTAGGGTGTCAAGGTCATCGGATTCAATCAATGTGACTTCACCTTTAGCTGTCGGGCGTTCAAAGCGCACATCAGCAGTGCGGGCTGCAATATTTTCGGCGGGTACCACCTCGATAGTTTTTTGGCGCGCCATCATGATTCCGCGCATATTTGGAATCTTTAAATCGGATTCTTCAACCAATCCTTTTTGGGCTCCAATCACAAGCGGAAGTTTTGTGGTGAGACGTTCGTTTCCGCCGTCTATTTCTCGAACTGCTTTTATCACTGTGCCTTCAATCTCGAGCTTCACGCAGGTGTTGATGAATGCGTACTTACACTGTTGGGCAATTAATCCGCCTACCATAGCACCGTTGTAATCAATGGATTCGCGTCCACAGATTACTACATCGTACTGTTCGCGTTGGATGAGAGATGAGAGCTGTGTCGCTACAAAGAAGCCATCTGAAGGAACCGCATCAATGCGAAAACCTTTATCGGCTCCGATGGCCAGTGCTTTACGCATAATAGGTTCCACGGTCCCTGTACCGACGTTGGCGATATGCACTTCTGCACCTTGCTTCTCTTGGAACCAAATAGCTCTAGTTAGTCCAAATTCATCATTTGGATTAATTACAAATTGAACGCCTTGCGTGTCAAACTCGGTATCGTTTGCGGTAAAATTGATTTTTGAAGTGGTGTCGGGGACAGCACTTATACAAACCAAGATCTTCATATTGCAGTGGATTTATGTCTCTTTCCAAAGATAAGAATTCTCTGTCATTTATTATGCATGCATAATAAATTTATTCCTGTTTTCTTATGAAGAATCAACACTTAAAAAGTCTTATTTTTGCCCTCATATTCTAATGAAAATTATGAAAACACTTCAGTTTAGAGAGGCGATCGCTGAGGCCATGTCTGAAGAGATGCGCCGAGATGAAACGATTTACTTGATGGGAGAAGAGGTAGCCGAGTATAACGGTGCTTATAAGGCTTCAAAAGGGATGTTAGATGAGTTCGGTCCTAAGCGTGTCATTGATACTCCCATCTCTGAAATGGGATTCTCAGGAATTGGTGTCGGATCTGCCATGAATGGGAACCGCCCGATCATCGAATTCATGACCTTCAATTTCTCTTTAGTTGGAATTGATCAAATCATTAATAACGCGGCCAAAATGAGACAAATGTCTGCTGGCCAATTCAATATACCTATCGTATTTAGAGGTCCAACGGCTTCTGCCGGGCAATTAGCTGCTACACACTCTCAAGCCTTTGAGAGCTGGTACGCAAACTGTCCAGGACTCAAGGTGGTCGTACCGTCAAATCCTGCGGATGCAAAAGGACTGCTTAAGTCTGCCATACGCGATGACGATCCGGTGATTTTCATGGAATCAGAGCAGATGTATGGCGATAAGGGTGAGGTGCCTGAAGGAGAGTACACCATTCCACTGGGAGTGGCTGACATCAAGCGTGAAGGTTCAGACGTAACGGTTGTTTCTTTCGGAAAAATTATAAAGGAAGCGTATAAAGCGGCAGATCGTTTGGCAGAAGAGGGGATATCCGTTGAGATTATTGACTTGAGAACCATCCGTCCGATGGACCACGCTACTATTATTAATTCGGTTAAGAAAACCAACCGTCTTGTTATTCTTGAGGAAGCATGGCCGTTTGGAAATATTGCAACTGAAATCATTTATCAGGTACAAGATCAGGCATTTGACTATCTAGATGCCCCTGTGGTAAAGCTGAATACGGCTGATACCCCTGCACCTTATTCTCCGGTACTTCTCAAGGAGTGGTTGCCAAACGAGGACGATGTGGTTAAAGCTGTGAAAAAAGTATTGTACCGCAATTAATCTAAATTTCTAGTCAAACGGTAGACCGCGCAAGAGGCTTTTTCAAAACGTTAAAGTTTAACTTTTACTACTTTTGCCCGCGTTGAAAATAAACTAACTGAAACTAAACTTTACTCTATGGAAGCAGTCGTTCCTTATTTATGGGCCTTTGGTATTTTGGGTCTTATTTACGTTTTCGTAAAAAATGCCTGGGTATCTAAGCAAGAAGTTGGAGATGAGAAGATGGCGCGTATTGCGAAAAATATCGCAGACGGAGCCATGTCGTTTTTAAAGGCCGAATACAAAATTTTAAGTGTATTCGTAGCGGCGGTAGCTGTTTTATTGTTTTTTAAAGGGCAGAGTGAAGAAGGATCTAACGGCCTAGTAGCCCTCTCTTTTATTGTTGGTGCCATTTGTTCTGCTTTAGCAGGATTCATTGGAATGCGCGTTGCTACAAAAGCAAACGTTAGAACCACTAACGCTGCACGTACTTCATTGCCTAAGGCCTTGGAAGTGGCTTTTGCAGGAGGTTCTGTAATGGGACTTGGTGTGGTAGGATTAGGTGTTTTAGGTCTTGGTCTTCTTTTCGCGCTTTACAGTGCGCAAGGATGGGGGATCGATGAAGTGCTCAATGTACTTTCTGGCTTTTCTTTAGGAGCTTCTTCGATTGCACTCTTTGCTCGTGTGGGTGGAGGAATCTATACCAAGGCTGCCGATGTAGGAGCGGATCTTGTTGGTAAGGTAGAAGCGGGTATTCCTGAGGATCACCCTTTAAACCCTGCAACAATTGCAGATAATGTTGGAGATAACGTAGGAGATGTAGCTGGAATGGGTGCTGACTTATTCGAGTCTTATGTAGGCTCGATCATCGGAACCATGGTTCTTGGTGCTGCTTTTGCTGGACTTCCTGAGTTCGCCAGTGCTTTTAATGGGTTAGGTGCGGTATACCTTCCAATGGTTTTAGCTGCTGCAGGTATTGTAATGTCAATCATTGGGACCTTCTTTGTTCGTGTTAAAGAGGGAGGAAATCCTCAAACAGCACTTAATGTAGGAGAATTCGGTTCTGCTGGATTAATGCTTGTAGCTTCATTCTTCTTGATTCAAGCGATGCTTCCTGAGTCATGGGTAGAAGAAGGGGTAACCTTCACTTCTTTAGGAGTGTTTTATGCTACGATCGCCGGACTTGTTGCTGGACTGCTCGTAGGGAAGGTTACTGAATACTATACTGGAACAGGAACAAAGCCTGTCAATAGCATTGTAAGACAATCTGAAACCGGATCGGCTACCAATATCATCGCGGGATTAGGAGTTGGAATGATGTCTACTGCTATTCCGATCATTCTTATCGCAGCCGCCATTTTGGTTTCGTATCATTTTGCTGGTTTATACGGTATCGCGATTGCAGCGGTAGGTATGCTAGCCAATACAGGTATTCAGTTAGCGGTTGACGCTTACGGACCTATTTCAGATAACGCAGGAGGGATTGCTGAGATGGCAGAACTTCCATCTGAAGTGCGTGAGCGCACTGATACATTAGATGCTGTAGGAAACACTACTGCAGCCATCGGAAAAGGTTTTGCTATTGCCTCTGCGGCCCTTACTGCACTTGCTTTATTTGCGGCCTTTATGAAGACGGCTAAAGTGACATCGATTGATGTGTCACAGCCTACGATCATGGCCGGATTACTGATCGGATCTATGCTTCCGTTCGTGTTCTCAGCGCTTTCGATGAATGCTGTGGGACGTGCAGCTATGGCGATGATTGAAGAAGTACGTCGTCAATTCAAAGACATTCCTGCACTTAAGGATGCCCTTGAAGTAATGCGCAAGAATGATTCTGATCCGTCTAAATTCTCTGCTGCTGATCGTAAGATTTTTGAAGCAGCAGACGGAGTTGCTGAATACGATAAGTGTGTTGCTATTTCTACGCAAGCATCGATTAAAGAAATGGTATTCCCTGGACTTTTAGCGATTATTGTTCCAGTGGCTATCGGTTTCGTGGGTGGAGCTGAAATGCTTGGAGGACTTTTAGCAGGGGTTACTGCTTCTGGGGTTCTTATGGCGATCTTCCAGTCGAATGCTGGAGGTGCATGGGATAACGCTAAAAAAACAATTGAAAAAGAGGGCCGTAAAGGATCTGACGCCCACAAAGCTGCGGTGGTTGGTGATACAGTAGGAGATCCGTTTAAGGATACTTCTGGACCTTCATTAAATATCTTATTAAAGCTTATGTCTGTGGTAGCATTGGTTATCGCTCCAAGTTTAGTGAGCGCTGATGCCGTTGCTGCTGCTTCTACAGCTCAAGAAGTACGTAAAGAAATCACTGTTAATGTAGAGGAGGCTTCTTCAACCGAAGAAGGCACGTCTGCTGCAGTTGTTGTTCGTATCGTTACGGATGAAAATGGAAACAAAGAGGTGATTGAAAAGCGCTACGAAGGAGCTTCTAAAGAAGAGGTTCTTGAGACAGTAAAGCAAAATCATCCAGAAATAGAAGTGGAATTTTCATCTTCAGATAGCGAATAAGCGCTACGAAGAGATAAACGCCATAAAAAAACCCTGGCTACGGCCAGGGTTTTTTGTTTTGTGCCTAAAAAGGATTCTATTTAAATAGGCCATTGATTTCGGCATCGATGCGATTGACAATCAGCCCAAGATCTTCTGTATTGTCTACGAAGTTGAGATGGTCTACGTCAAAGATCAGAAGCGTTCCTTTGTTGTAACCCTTAATGAATTCTTCGTAACGATCGTTAAGACGGCTGAGATAGTCTATCGAAATACCACTTTCATAATTCCGTCCTCTTTGGTGGATTTGCTTAACAAGGTTCTCTATTGAGCTCCTTAAATAGATAAGGATGTCTGGAGCATCTACAAGCGATTCCATTAACTCGAAAAGATTGAGATAATTCTCAAAATCCCGATTGGTCATCAATCCCATACTGTGCAGGTTGGGAGCAAAAATATGGGCGTCTTCGTAAATGGTGCGGTCCTGAATGACCGTTTTAGAACCCTCACGGATATTAAGAACTTGTCTGAAACGTGTATTGAGAAAATAGACTTGGAGATTAAAGCTCCAACGCTCCATGTGGTTGTAGAAGTCATTCAAATACGGATTAGCGATCACCTCTTCAAAGTGAGCCTCCCATTTGTAGTGTTTGGCCAGTAAGTCAGTCAAAGTGGTCTTACCCGAACCTATATTTCCTGCAACAGCAATATGCATGCTTTATTTTTTTGGCTCACCAATATAGCTATTCTCAAAGGTTTGTTCGCGCTTGAGAGGGCTAAAAAAAGAGGAATTTTTGAAATAATTTATGACGATGTCCTTGTTTTTTATAAAAGCTTTTCTGTATTTAGCGCGATATATGAAAAGTATTGCCCAAAATACATTTGCCTATTTTACTTTTTACCGCGTGAAGCGATAAGAGGGGCTTTTGGTTTTGTGGTATCAAAGAATAGTAAAGTCCCGATTTTTCGGGGCTTTTTTTTTGAACCTAATAGGATGAAAGTAGGAATACAAGGTACAATCGGATCAAATCACCACAAGGTGGCCCGGGAGCTTTATGGTGAAGCGGTAGCCTGCGTCGAGTGCACCTCTTTTTCGGCCTTGGCTGAAGGATTAGTCAAGGGGACCTTCGATGAAGCGGTAATGGCCATTGAGAATTCAATCGCTGGAGCCATCCTACCGAATTACAACCTGATTTATTCGAACGGCTTTCAGATTCTCTCTGAATATTACTTAAGTATCTCACATAACTTGATGGCGCTTAAAGGACAAGGTTTAGAACATATTAAACGAGTTGAGTCTCACCCCATGGCATTGCTGCAATGTGCTACCTATTTTGAAGACAAGGCAATTACTTTGGTAGAAGCTGACGATACGGCATCTGTTGCACGTCGCATTGCTGATGAGCACCTCGAAGGTGTAGCGGCTATTGCACCTGTTGAGGCCGCCTCTTTGTTCGGACTTAAAATTCTTGCCCATGACATACAAACCTTGACTTCAAATGCGACCCGTTTTGTTCGCCTTCGCCGTTCTTCAGACACTCAAGAAGCTACGAATGAACGCGTAAATAAGGCCTCGTTACGTTTTGTAACCGGACATAAAAGAGGGAGTTTAGCGACTATACTTAATGTCATGAGCGATTGCAACTTGAATCTCACCAAGATCCAATCACTGCCTATCATTGAAACGCCATGGAAATACGCCTTCTTTGTGGACGTAACCTTCGAGGAAGTGAGTGCCTTTGAAAAGGCGTCGTCGGCTTTGAATATTATGGCCGATAGTTTTACTGTTTTAGGGCTTTACACGAATCAGTTAAAAACAACTGAACTATGAGAGAGGCGAAACGATTAAAACGCGTAAGCGAATACTATTTCTCGAAGAAGCTTAAAGAGATCAAAGAAAAAGTGGCTGCAGGGGTCCCCATTATCAATATGGGTATTGGTAGTCCAGATCTTGATGCCCCTTCATCGGCTATTGGCGGGCTCATTGAAGCCCTTTCTGAAAAAGGGGTTCATCAGTACCAGAGCTATGTGGGTAGGGATGAGCTGCGCGAAGCATTCGCTTCGTTCTATGCTACACATTACGGAGTTCGTTTAAATCCGTTGAACGAGGTATTACCACTAATGGGCTCTAAAGAAGGGATTTTTCACCTCAGTATGGCCTTTTTAAATCCGAAAGATGTAGTGCTCATACCAAATCCGGGTTACCCCACTTACGCTTCAGTAGCTCAATTGGCTGGCGCTCGTGCAGTAGGTTACCCTCTCGATGAAGAAGGATTGCCAGATTTCAGTGCTATAGACGAAAAATTGATGAACCGTGCGGTCATGATGTGGGTGAATTATCCGCATATGCCCACAGGAATCACCTTAAAAGAGGATGGATTCAGGCGCATTATCACCCTGGCGAAAGAACACGATCTTTTGGTTATAAACGACAATCCTTACAGCTTCATTGGAAATGCCCATCCAACCTCCATTTTAGCAGATACAGGCGGCTACCCTAAGGTTCTTGAGCTGAATTCGCTCAGTAAAGTCTTCAATATGGCCGGATGGCGCGTGGGAGCGTTGTTAGGTTCTAAAGAACTCTTGCAGTCTGTACTTAAGGTAAAATCTAATATGGATTCAGGCATGTTTTTTGGCATTCAGCGTGCTGCCGCCAAGGCCTTACAAGAATCGGATTCATGGTTCAATCAGCTCAATGATGTGTATGTGCAACGCCGAAAACTAGTAGAGCTCTTGGCCAAGGATTTACATCTTGAAGTGATGCCCAATCAAACGGGTATGTTTGTCTGGTGCCGCTTGCCTAAGGGCATAAAAAGTGAAGCGTTTGCTGATAAACTTTTAGAAGAACATGCCATCTTTTGTGCTCCTGGATTCATTTTTGGGTCAGAAGGAAAGCGATTCGTACGATTTTCACTCTGTCTTAGTGCGGATCAAATTGAGAAGGCTATCATGCGCGTAAAAACAGGAGAGTTATGAAGCTAGCAGTCATTGGAGTAGGGCTGATCGGTGGATCTTGGGCCAAGGCATTAAAAAATTCAGGTGTAGTTTCTTCAGTTGCAGGTATTGATCGCAGTGAAGCGCATTTAAATCAGGCAATTGAACTTGGTATAATTGACATCAAAGCTACGTATGCCGATCTCGCCACGGTGGATATGGTATTCTTGAGTATTCCGGTAGATCAAATGGTTATCGAATTGCCGAAAGTATTAGATGCCGTCGGAGAGCAAACGTTGGTTATTGATGCAGGTTCAACAAAACTCCAGCTCTGCGAAGCTGTCGCCTCTCATCCGAAAAGAAGAAACTTTTTGGCAGCTCACCCCATTGCGGGTACAGAATACTCGGGTCCTTCAGCCGCCATTGATAACCTATATGAGGGTAAATTGGCGATCGTTTGCGAAGTCGAGAAGACGGCCATTAACCTTCAAGAGCGCGCGATGATTGCCTTTGCAGCACTTCAAATGCGCGTGCGTTATATGGGTGCTAAAGAACACGATATTCATGTGGCCTACGTCTCACATCTATCTCACATCAGTGCCTTTATGTTAGGTAAAACCGTGATGGGTAAAGAAAAATACGACCGAAACATTTTTGACCTGGCAGGTAGTGGGTTTGCCTCGACCGTCCGCCTGGCAAAAAGTTCACCTCAGATGTGGGCTCCCATTTTTATTCAAAACAAAGAGCCGCTTTTAGAAACTCTTGACGCTTATATTGAAAACCTCAAAGCTTTTCGAACACTCATCGCAGCAGAGGATCTCGCTTCACTCTTAGAAGAAATGAAGCGAATAAATAGCATAGAAAAAATATTAAACCCTTTACCTTTAAAGCCTTAAATCACAATCATGGAAAATTCGAAGAAGTTACGCAGCTGGTTAGATGAGATGCAATTGACGCATCCTCTTGTTATCGCTGGGCCTTGCAGTGCTGAGACTGAATCTCAGGTTATGCAGATTGCTCACGACCTAAAAGATACGGATGTCAACTATTACCGCGCTGGAATTTGGAAGCCGAGAACCCGCCCAGGAAATTTTGAAGGGGTAGGAGCTATCGGATTGAAATGGCTGCAGCGCGTCAAAGAAGAAACGGGCATGAAAACGGCAACCGAGGTGGCCAATCGTGCACACGTTGATTTGGCACTTGAGCATGACATTGATTTGCTATGGATCGGAGCGCGCTCGACCGTGAGTCCTTTTATCGTCCAAGAAATTGCCGATGCATTAGAGGGAACCGATAAGATTGTTTTGGTTAAGAATCCGGTGAATCCTGACTTGTCTTTGTGGATTGGTGCTGTAGAGCGCCTTCATAACGCGAACATTGAAAAATTAGGGGTCATCCACCGTGGATTCTCTTCGTATAAGAAGACGATGTACCGTAACCTTCCTGAATGGCAGATCGCCATTGATTTACAGTCTAAGTTCCCTGACCTTCCGATCATCAATGATCCTAGTCATATTTCTGGACGTCGTGACCTCATTTTTGACGTGTCACAAACTGCGCTCGATTTAAATTTTGACGGTTTAATGATTGAAACGCACTGTGATCCTGACAACGCCTGGAGTGATGCTGCTCAACAGGTTACACCAGAGCGTCTTGTCGAGATTTTTAAGACGTTAAAAGTGCGTAAGCCAGGAGACGATGAGGCAGAATTTCACGCTGCATTAAACCAATTGCGTTCTAAAATCGATCTATTAGATTCTTCGTTGCTTGACACCATGGGTGATAGAATGAAGGTAGCCAAGTCGATCGGTCAATTGAAAAAAGACCGCAACGTGGCGGTTTTACAGTCTAATCGTTGGAATGAAATTCTCGGACGCATGATTCTTGAAGGAGAGCAGCGTGGATTGAGCGAGGAGTTTGTGTTGAAACTCTTTAAGAGTATTCACCAAGAATCAATCCGTCATCAAGAGAAGATCATGAAGCAATAGGCTGAATGTACGGACTTGTCTATAAATCAACCGGTAGCTGGTATCAGGTCAAGTCTGACGACGGACTTGAGTACGCCTGCCGCATCAAGGGCAAGTTTCGTATTCAAGGCATAAAATCTACCAACCCTGTCGCCGTAGGTGACCGGGTTGTTTTTTCTACAGAGGTCATTGGAGATGAAGAGGTCGGTGTGATTACCGCTATTGAACCTCGTCAGAATTACCTCGTTCGTCGATCGGTAAATCTTTCAAAGCAATTGCATGTGATTGCGGCCAACATAGACCAGATCTTCTTAGTGATCACCCTAAAAAATCCGCTCACTTATGCGGCATTTATCGATCGCTTTTTGGTGAGCGCTGCCGCCTATCACATTGAGGTGGTCTTGGTATTCAATAAGTGGGACACCTATGAAGAAGACGAAGTCATGAAAGCCGAAGAGCTACTAGATGTCTATGCTTCAATAGGGTATCAAACGCTAAAAACAAGTGCAAAAAGCCGATTGGGGTGTGAAGAACTCAAAGCACTTATGAAAGAAAAGACCAGCATTTTTGCCGGAAATTCAGGAGTAGGAAAGTCAAGTCTCATCAATGCCGTTGAGCCCAACCTAGATTTGAAAACCTCAAGTACTTCTGAACAGCATCAACAAGGACAACACACTACTACTTTTGCTCAGATGTTTGATATTAGTTTTGGTGGAAGAATCATTGACACTCCAGGCATACGCGGATTTGGTGTTGCAACTTTAGAGCGTCATGAAATAGCCGATTACTTTAAAGAGTTTTTCGCCCTGAAATCAGATTGCAAGTTTCACAATTGTTTTCACGACAATGAGCCCAATTGCGCAGTAAAACAGGCGCTTGAGCGCGGTGACATCGCTCAAAGCCGCTACGACAGCTATATCGGATTACTCACAGACCCTGAGGGTCCCTATCGAACGGATAATTACGGACAATGAGGGCAGTCGTTCAACGGGTTTCTAGCGCCTCTGTTGAGGTAGAAGGTGAGATAGTTGGAGCTATCGAAAACGGATTCATGCTACTCCTAGGCGTCACGCATGAAGACGGAGAAGAAGATGCCCAATGGTTGGCCTCCAAATTAGCTCAGATGCGTGTTTTTAGCGACGAAGAAGGTAAAATGAATCTCGATATTAGTCAGGTAGGCGGTCGGGTCTTGGTCGTCTCTCAATTCACCTTGTTTGGGGCTACTAAAAAAGGAAACCGTCCTTCTTTTATAAATGCAGCACGGCCAGAGCACGCAGAACGCCTATACCTGTTTTTCACCTCTTGTTTAGAGGAATGTTTAGGTACATCTGTAGAGCGCGGAGTGTTCGGGGCCGATATGAAAGTCTCGTTAGTGAACGATGGTCCGGTTACTTTAATCATGGATACAAA
>Ga0181567_10003078_pt1 | contig 12395 bp, 9 predicted proteins | sample 101ome_14_FD_133761 | JGI IMG/M metagenome (GOLD analysis project Ga0181567, IMG submission 133761) | Coastal salt marsh microbial communities from the Groves Creek Marsh, Skidaway Island, Georgia - 101403AT metaG (megahit assembly) | ecosystem: Environmental > Aquatic > Marine > Intertidal zone...
TGACTACGGCGCGCGGTGAAAGAGTGCGTAAAAGAGACTCATCGTCGGTCGTCGGCGGTGGACGGCGACGCGGCGATGTCGGCGAAGACGGGGAGTCGGCGGACGTCGTCTTCGGAGGGTTCGGGTTCGGCGGCGGCGGAGAACTGCGCGGCGGAGAACGCGGCGGTGGTGTCGATCGGTGGTGCGCGGACGTCGTGTTCGTCGTCGTCGTCGTCGTCGTCGTCGAGGGCGGATTCGCCGACGCGGAGCGCCGAGTCGGAGGCGTCGTCGTCGACGGAGAGGCGCGCCGACGGCGGGGACGAGGACGAATCGTCGGCGGCGACTGAGGATATTCGGTCGCGACGTTTCGTCGGACGAGGATCGAGCGGTGGTGGCGTGCCGACGAATGGATCGATCCAATCGGAGTGTCGCACGGCGGAGACGAGGGCGGTGACGACGTCGCGGCGATTTGACGAAGGGGACGCCGAAGACGCCGCGAGCCCGGCGACGGCGCCGAGCCCGTCGTCTCCGCCGGGTCGATAGTGAATGAATCGACACCTCGACCCGTACGGGCAGCACCCCTGCGAGGCGAACGTTCGACACACCTCCGTTTTGTACTTTGGATGGCGCAACACGGGACGAAGCTCGTCGCGACCGTGCGCGAATTGACACTTAGCGCCGTATCGACACGCCCCGCTCTCCTCCCACGACCGACAGAGCTCCGTCTTGTACAGAGAGTGTTGTTGCTTTGGACTCGCGGGACTGGCGCTGGTGGATCTCGCGCTGTCGTCGCGCTCGAACGAACTCGAACCGTACGCCGACGAAGAGCCTCGAGTCGGGGTCAGATTGACGCCGAAACTCGTCGCGGGACTGCCGGGACTGAGCCCGAGCTGAAACAAGCCGTCGACGAGCTCGTCGTTCGACGACGTTCTCGCGGGCGATCGAAACGACGACCCCCGAACGTCCGTCGATCCGATGAACGTGGTGGTGCCGTACACGCGAGTGGGTGAATGATGATGCGCGGAGACGTGGTGTTCGGCGTATCCAGAGAGGACGGGCGATTGAGGAACGACGGCGGCGGTGGGAATGTCGCCGTACGCGCCGCTCGACCTCGGAGGCGTTCTCGGCGGACTCATGGGATCCATGGGCGATAACCCCGTTAAAATGGACGAGAACCGCTCGTTCAACTCGTGCGAACGAACTGAATGATTTAGTAGATCGTTCTCGTCCGCCTCGTTCGCGCTCGCGCGGTACATCGTCGCTCGCAGCGCGCTTCAAACGCACACGTCTGGTCCAAGAAATTAGGGCTGGGCGCGGGACGACCCGGCGATAAATTCCACGGGATACGGCGGATGCGCGGTCGTCGGCGCGTGCGCGCGCGCGCGTTCGATGGAGATTATGTTTTTGACGGCGGACGTCGACGATCGATGCGCCGCGCGCGTGTGCGGGTCACACGGAACGAGAGAGACATGGGATGGACAAAGCGTTGTTAACCGTCGCCGACGACGTGAATGAATGCTTTCACCGTATGATTACACGCACGACTACACGTATTTGAGATAGGTCGCGAGATTGACGCCGAGATTTTGCGCGAGTCTCTCGGCGAGATCTCGCGAGATATTGCATTGGTACAAGCCACCCTCCATGGCGCTTCCGCGGTTGATGGAGAGCAAGCCGAGCTGCGTCATGCTCGATATTTGCATAAAGACGTCGGCGCTGAGCAGTTCTTCCTCGAGATCGGCGACTTCGGCGCCGTGTTCGTCGCACGCGGAGCGAGTGATGAAGTGGAACCACGCGATGAGACGTTCGAGCTTGAAAACTCTGCGCACGTCCACCGCGGCTTCGGCGGCGGCGGCGCGCTCTCGATCGGCGGCGCTGCGATCCTTCCTCTTGCGCTGCGCGATGTGTCCTTCGATTTGACCGCCAAACAGACGTTTATCCACGTCGTCCGAGTTGTGCGAGCAGAGATACGCGGCAACGAGTAAAAATTTCGTCAGACGCGGAATCTCAAAGTCCAAACGTCCTCCCGATCCGTTTCCCGCGTCGTCTCGGCGCACGGGCCATTCGCCGCGTCCCAACGCGAGCGCCGCCGGACTCAACGGCACGGTCAATCCCGTGTGCACGTTCGGCTTGTGATTTCGCGGCCCGGCGGCGTCGTCGAGTTGGTGCTCAGTTTTCGCGTTCAACGCCGCGTACAACGCGCGAGGTTCCGGGAGGGGATCGCCCCTCGCGCGCGCCTCTTCGTACGGCTTGACGTACTGCGCCCAGAGCGGCGCCAACGTCGCTCGAAGCTCGTGTAAATTTCGACACGTCGCGAGAAACGTGGACAGCATAAAGTTCAAAAACCCATTGTACAACGTCTCGTCCGCGTTCGACGGTCGCTCTCTGAGTAATATGTATCGAACCTCCTCCTTTGAATACGCCGGAAAGTAGACGCCCTCGTGCGGCGTCGTCCTCGCCGTCGAACAAAACGTATCCCACCCTTGTTCACCGATGAGAATCACGATCACTTTCCGACAGCTCAATTCACTCAACCGTAACAACGCGTTCAACACCGGCTCTCCTCGCCACTGTAACATTCTCTGCGCCTCGTCAATCACGACGTAACACGCGCGCGCCCCCGGATGTACCGGCAGGTGCGCGCGCAACACGTCGACGAAATCGCTAAACTTGTCACACTTTAACGCCTTCTTCGCCCTCTCCACCGTCGCCTCTCGTAACGTCGGACTACACGCCTCCAAATACTCTCTCAATTCCTCCACCACCGCCTCATACAACAATCTCGGCGCGTGTTCCGTCGCGCACGAGACGAACGCGTGCGGCCGCCCGCTCCGGCGCAGCGCGTCGCGCACGATGGACGTCTTCCCCGTCACCGGCGGTCCGTGCACGTACATCGGCGGATGATCGTCTCGCGAACCTCCCAACGCGCGCACCAACGATTCGATCGCGCGCGCGCGTCCCGGCCATCGCGCGCACAGGTCACGAACGAATCCATCCGCATCCTCCTCGATCGGGTCGTTCGACGACGTCGACGGCATCGGCATCGCTCGATCGTCCTCGTCGTCGTCGCGGACGTCCCGACGCCGCCAATCACCGCTCACGTCCTCGCGGAGATCATCGAACGCGCACGACGCGTCCAGTAACCCATCGCGCTCCCACGGTCGCGCCGTCGTCGCCATCTGTCGTCGCCTCCGTCGCGCCTCGAACGCGCCAGTCGTGCGAGGTATCGTGTGTAAATATAGATGGTCGTTCGCGTACGCCGACTACGTGGGAACGCGGTGAACGCGGTGATGCTCTAAGATACGTATTCTTTAATCGGACTACTGAATCGTATTCGAAACAAAATACACGCGGAGTATACTCGAATAGGTGTCCGACGCAGCGCGAGACGATAAAACACCCATACGGTCGGACACGCGGACGCGCGCGCGACCGCGACGACGCGCGCGCGAGGACGCGCGCTCGGCCTCTTTCCAAGCCTCTCGCGCGCGTCGGCATGAAGGTGCGTCACGCGCGTGTCGAACGAACGAACGCGCGAACGCGTCGTTCGCGCGCCCGTTCGCGCGCGCGTCGCGTCGCGGCGGTGGACGCGTCGCCGAACGGATGGATGGATGTGTGCGCCGGCGGTCGCGACGAAACCCTTTGCGCGCGCCGATCGCGGGGTGACGGGCGTCGACGCGCGAGGACGCGCGCGAGGAGAAGCGCGCGAGAGACGCGTGCGCGATGGAAAAGAAACGTCTCCATCGACTCGTCCGACGTCGACGCGACGAGCGATCGGGGGTTGAGTCGCGGCGCGGGTGGATGATGATGCGCGAACGATGGCACAGCGCACAAGGCGCGAGGTGGGGCGACTGACGGATGGATGACGTGTGCGCGCGCAGCTCAACATCGCGAACCCGCAAACCGGGGCGCAAAAGAAGATCGAGATCACCGATGAGAACAAGCTTCGATGCTTCTACGATAAGCGCATCTCCGCGGAGGTCGAGGGTGATGAACTCGGTGATGTACGTGGATGATGCGATGCGCGCGTATTAGGGCTTTGTGCGCGTCAGAGACGCGAGACGCGAGGAGGGAGAGGAGGCAGACTCTCTCCGTACGGAGAGAGACGGATGATGCGTGAGGTTTGGACGCGTGGGGAGGAGAATGTGTGTGGTGATTCGTATCGTGTACTAACCGGAAACGTGTGCGTTGTACCTCGCGTCGTAGGAGTGGAAAGGCTACATCTTCAAGATCATGGGTGGTAACGACAAGCAAGGTTTCGGCATGAAGCAAGGCGTGTTGACGAACCAACGCGTGTTTTTGCTCATGTCCCAAGGTACCAGCGGTTTCCGCGCGCACGGTCGCCGTAAGGGTGAACGCCGACGCAAGGCGTGCCGTGGTTGCATCGTCTCCCAAGACATTGCGGTGTTGAACTTGGTCATCGTCAAGCAAGGCGACGCCGAGGTTCCGGGCTTGACGGATACCGAAGTTCCGCGTCTCCGCGGTCCGAAGCGTGCGAGTAAGATTCGTAAGCTCTTCGCCTTGACCAAGGAGGATGACGTTCGCCAATACGTGAACACCTACCGTCGTGAGTTTGAATCCGCCACCGGCAAGAAGAAGTCCAAGGCGCCGAAGATTCAACGTCTCGTCACCCCGCTCGTCATCAAGCGCAAGCACGCGCGCGCGGCGGCGAAGAAGGCCAAGCAAGCTAAGTCCAAGTCTGAGGCTGCGGAATACCACAAGCTCCTTGCCCTTCGTCTTCGCGAACAACGTGAACGCAGAAGCGAGTCCCTCGCCAAGCGTCGCGCGTCGTCCGTCGCGAAGAAGGCCTAGGCGGCGAGCCTCAAAAACCTTAGGAGCGGTTTTGGGAATGGTTGGAAACTTAGTGTACTCAGAGACGGAGATTGCGAAGCGGGCGTCGCCTCGCGAAACGAAGCTTAGCAGCTTAACAACTTGATTCCTCGCGTTCGAATTCTTTCTTTGTAAACGAGGCGATGAACACTCTAAAAAAACGCGCGCCGACGAAGCCGACGAAACCGCGCGCGAGGGGTCCAACTGTCAACTTTTTTTCAAAATTAACACCCCCCTCAGAGGTCGACTCGACGGCGCGGTGGTGACGAGTCATGCACGCGCGCGCACGAAACGGCGTCGCGAGAGTGTCCTGCCGTCGCGCGTCGATGTATGCGCGTACAATAGGCGCGTCACGCGCCGCGATTCGCGCGCGAGGACACGGTGACTCAGCGATGAGCGAAGACGACGATTACGCCATGGATGAGAATCGCACGCCGTACTACACGCAGACGGAGCGCAAGTTTCTGGATCTGATCACCGTACAGGCGTTGAAAAACGTCTTGCACTATTTACAAGAGTCCAACGGAGAGATGCACATGTATTTGCACAACTACATTTCCGAAAATCCAATTCAGCTCGGGGACAGCCATTCCATGGAGGATTGGCTCACCGGACTCGCCGCTCGACCGCTGACTCGGGTCAACGATCCTCGCAGATCGAGCGTGCCGGGACCGGCGGCGGAGGAGGCGGCGCTGCGAGGCGGACGCGAGATTTCTCCGAGAGATTTAGTGGAGAGAATATGCGCGGCGAGAGTGCACGTCGCGCAAGAGTTGGGAGGCGTCAGCGAAAAGTTGTCGGTGAGAAACAACTCCATTTTCACGAACGCGCTCGCGACGACGTTTAAGCTCAGCGATGACGACGTGTGATGGTGGACGAGAGGGAGGGAGTGATAGTAAGTAGCGCGCCTGATTTGTGCGCAATGTAGTGGAACAACAAATGTAGCGAAGGCGAGTAGCGAATAGTAACGCGCCGCAGAGGCGCTCACTCTCTAACGTTCTTTCTTTTTTTAAGCGATGTACACGTAAGTCTTTCGATCATTCGGATCGCGCTGGATGAAATCTCGATCGATCAAATTTTCGATGTGTTTTTTGATGTCCGCAGCGGTGGGCATGAACCTGTTTCTAACCTGCGCGGTGACGTGGAGGACGACGCCGTTGTGATCGAGACGCTTCTTCGACTTCATCACGCGCATGATGGCTGCCTCAATTTGAGGTTTGCGATCATCCACGATTTTATCCTTCGTCACGTCGCGCTCTTGGTCGTTCTCTCGTTTGGTGGAAATCGATAGGATCTTCACCTTTGACGCCTTTGACTTGAAGTCGTGATTCACTTCAAACACGTCGTCGAGCAGTACCTCCTTGCCGGCGGGGGACTTTGTGAGTACGTTCTTTCCCTTGACGCACGCGAGCGCTTGCAGACACGTTTTGAGTTCGTCACCCGTGATACCCGTGAGCTCTGCGATGGAATTCGTGGACAGTCTCTCGTGCTGGTTGAAAAGCATGAGGATGCACATGTGAAGCGTCGACGCCGAAATTTCATACTCGCCGTCGCGAAACCTGGCTTTGAGCTCGGCTCTGCCCATATTCGTCTGCCACGAAAGTTTGCGCCCGGCGTAACGAGAGAGGTAAAAGTCCTCGAACACTTTCCGCGCCCGTTCGCAATTTTGAGGCAAATACACCTCGCTTTTGTGTGTTTTCATGGGCCACGCTCCCGTCGTCAAGACGGAGACGCTCACGTCGAGCAAATTCGCCCCGTCGGGATGCGCGTCCCTAAACTCACGTGTTAAATCCCCAGACATGAGCATATCGTTGAACATGCCCTCCATTCTACTCGTAAACGTGAAGCCGCAATCATCTTTGAGTCTCCCGATGAATGTGAGCTCGTTATCATCGCTCGCGGAGCGCTTATTCAACAACCTCTTCGACAGGTGCTGGCGATAATAATTTTCAAACACATCCTTTTCGTGGAATAATCGAAACACGCTCATCGAAATGTCGAAAATCGTCTCGACTTCTGATTGACTGATGTCTTTCGAGCTCTTTCGCAACACGCTATCGAGATACAGCGACAGATACTCTGGCGTCTTTGGATTCCAATTCGCGACGTACTGATACGCTTGATTGCACTGCGACTCGATGAGGCGATTATTTCCAAACGCCTCGACCAATATCGTATCGTATTTCTCCTTGTACGCGAACAACTCCTCCACGAATTGCGCGGGGTTCACCTCGTTCTCTGAATCGGTGACGATCGATTTACCCATCTCTTTGAGGTGATTAAAGATGACGTCCGGCATGCCCATGAGGTCATCCGAGCCGGAGAAGAGCGCGTACATGCGACGTAAATTTTCCGTCTGATTCGCGCGAAGCATGTGCACCAAGCCGCTCGACGCGTTGTGTAAGAGTGACTGCGACATTTCCGTGAGTAACTGATCCTTCGCCTCCCGGAGCACGAGTTCCAAGGTCCGAGGTGCCATGTACGCCTCGGCGCGGATTTTCTCGCCTTCGAGACGCGTCTCCGCCATCTTCAGATACGTCGGGCAATCATCCATATCGATGCGTTTTTGCGCTAAAGCTCTGTAATACGACGTCGTCTCATCCAACATATTTGATTCAAACTCATCCACGTATACCGATTCACCGAGCGTCATCAACATCGACGTCGCCTCGCGCAGGGCGTCCCCGCCGATGGTTTCCCCGTCGCGCTCTCGGCGAATCATATCCAGCATGCACGAACGCATGCGTCGCCTGATGCGAGGGTTATTGACGACGCACTCGCACCAGAGCGTCATACACAGCTTCTCCACGGGTTCTAAACGCTTCATCGTCGCGCTTCTTTGCAAATGCACGCGATCGAGATAGATGAAGACGTCGGCGAGCATGCGCGCGCTTCTCCGATGTCGGACGAATCGCTCTCGCAAATCTCTCAAAAATTCCTCATCCCCGACCACGTCCGCGATCTTACACGTGACGTGCAGACACAGATGATCCGTCACCGTGTCACATATCGTGTTATACAACGCATCCCCTTGTTTACGGAGCACGAGCGCGTACGCCGCTCCGTACAACGCCTCGTACGAGAGTCCGGCGCTCCGCAGGTTGAGCAAGTCCACCGTCGCCGCGCGAAGCGCGTGAAGCGTCTCGTCGATAAACTGCGCGATATAATACATTTAATCATCGTCAGTCGTTTTTTTCCGTTTGCGAAAACGCGCGCGCGTTCGAATCTCGTCGAGTTCGCGTTCGACCGCCGTCGGCGTCCCGGCGCGACGACGATTCCACGAAATTCTCCCCCGTCGCCTCCCCCGTCGTCGCGCCTCCCCGATGCCGTCGACGTACCTCTGGATCTGCGCGCACGCGATGTTTGAACGGTTCCAACGTTCCACGCGTCGTCCCCGTCGCGCGCGCGCTCGGCGCGCGTCGTTTCTTGTCCGCCGACACCGTGACCCCTCGCACGCGCGCGTCGTCGCTCGCGCGCGCCGACGTCGTCGGTCCCGCCGACGACCGCGCGAGCGCATCGCGCGTTAGAGTCTCCGCGTCGTCGTCGTCACCGCGCGTCGGCATCGTCGTCGACGCGAGACGCGTGACGCGTGACGCTGAAGTGACGATCTCGACGCCACTCGTCGTCTCTCATTCATCATGTCGGCCCGCGTCGCGCTCGAACGCGCGGTGGACGACATCGCGCGCGAGTGTCCGAACGCCGTCGGCACCGCGCTCGATCTCACCGCCGTGCTCGATCGCGCGCGTCGCGCGTCGTCGAACGCGTCGTCGACGACGATGAAATCCGACGAATCTTTTGACATTCTCGCAAACGTCGCGCGCGCGTGGACGACGGTGACGAAAGACGTCGGGAACAGACTCACCGAGCGCGAACTCGCCGTCATCATGCGGGTGTTTCACGCGCGCTGGACCGCGGAGGGGCTCGCGGGGACGCCGTTGGACGACGGGACGTGGGCGTTTAGAGTCGCTCGAATAAACTACGTCGCGGCGAAGCAGTGTTTGACGAAACTGGCGACGTGGACGAGGCGGAACGCGTGGCCGGGGTGGGTGGAGGCGTGCAGAGAGATGCGTAAAGATGTGATGCTCAAGAGCGAGGGGCCGTACGATACGTACGCGCAGGTGATTCGTGGATTGGAGACGTTGCGGGCGCGGGCGACGAATGCGGTGCGAAACGCGACGAGCGAAGACGGGAAACGCGAGACGACGTGTGAAGACGCGATAGCGTTCGATGAGAGCGCGAAGAAGTGGATCGTGGCGTGTTGGAGCGATGCGTCGATCGGATTGCCGTCGTTGGATGGAGCGCCGAAGGGGAACGTGGCGTTTTATGCGCGCGGGATGGAGGCGGATGTCGTCTCGGCGTCGAAACGGGCGCCGCCGAGAGATCGGTCGCAGCCCGTGAGTCCGGCGGCGGAGGGGCACAAGAAGGCGAAAAAGGCGGAAACGACGCCGGCGCCGACGCCCAAGACGCCGCCGAGCTCGGCGACTCAAGCGAACGATGCGCTGCCGGTGTCTTCGAAGAAGGACGTCGCGGACGCGCCCGCCGCCGCCGGCGAGGACGGCGACGAGAAACGCGAGATACAGACGCCGGCGCGCATGACGGAGATGCACGCCGTTCGACAGTCCGTGGGCGTCATCGTCAAAGTGCGATGCCACGGCTTGGACGGAGAACTGGTCATCATTCCGCCGTTCGGTTTGCCGAACGGGGTCAAGACGAACGGCGAGATGGCGGCGATGGTTTTCCAGGAGACGCAGGCGGCGAAGCACGCCAACGCGCCGCCCGCGGAGCCTTCGGCGCGGTGCGTGCACAACGACGGTAAAACGTGGCGGTGCCCCGGTCGAAGAGTCGACGACACACCGTTTTGTGCGAAACACAAGCCGGCTAAATTTGCGACGTCCGCGCGTTTTTCTCCGGTGACGTTTGAGACGCCGCACGGATTACAGGTGACGTACGACGGACCTCCCTCCGCGGGTGTCATTCGAAGCGTGGCGGGCACGCCGGTCGACGCGTCGGATTTGTTGAGGTTGAAAGATCCAGAGTACTTCGAGGCGCACGCGTGGAAATTAGAAGGACAATTGAACTCGTGCGAGGGACTCGTTCGCCGCGAAGGCGCCGGGGGACGCTTTCGCGAAAACGCCGTCGTGCTCGAACGCGGAGGGGTGTGGGTGCCGTACGCAACCTACGAAGCGCGTTTGATCACTCTTCTCCCGGGAACACCGCCCGGTGCGAGCACTGCGACGGACGAGGTGCTCAATCAGAGTCTTGAAGATATGCGCGTCGTCAACGCCGCGCGTCTCGCCGACGCTGAAAAATCCGACGACGCGACGTCGACCGACGCGGACGTCGATGAAAGTGCTCCACCGTCGACCGACGACCGAGCCGCCGATGATGATGATGTATCGAATGAAGACAGTCCGGGGCGCGCGAAAATCCCCCAACCGACCGGAGCGAAGGAGGTTCGACGCAGACTCGCCGAGCTTCACCGACAGCTGAAAAGCGTCAACCGAGAAATTTTAGCCATGCAAGAGGCGGGCGCGGAGCACGAGCGGGTGCACGCGCGGCCCGTGAGAGACGATGCGAGCGAGTACGATGCGTTCGAACGGAGCGTGAATCGCGCGCTTTGTCTCAAGGATTGATTCAGTTGGTGAATGTAAAGCTTAAATTATGAATTTTAACAACACGTAGATCTACTTTCTTTCATTCGCTGTCATCGCTCTCCGCAGTTTTTGAGATTGATGATGATTGATAACAGTTAACGCGGGACAGTGCTACATTTGTAAGGTGACGCTTTGGTCACTTCTGTACAGGCCTCGCTCACTTGTACTGAGCGATGAATGAATTGTGGAAATCCGTCAATTTGACAGCCACACCCTTGATGTCCTCTTCGCTGGGCAAAAAGGTGGTGCGGAAATGCCACGTGCCCGGCTTTTGGCCGAAACCAGAGCCCGGAACGGTGACGATGCCGGTTTGATTCAGGAGACGGGTACAGTATTCTACATCTGGAATCTTGTTCGCTTCCTTGCATTCGTCCATGTACTTTTGCGGGAACACCAGGTTCGGGAAGCAATACATCGCGCCGTCGGCTGGTTGGCAGGTAACCCCCTCGAGCGCGTTCAAAGCGCTCCCGAGCGTGATGGAACGACGCTTGAGGGAAGCGAGAATATCGTCGCGCTCTTTGCAGAAGAGCTCGTAGGACGGTTCACCCTCCTTCGGGGGATCCATCACCATCGACGTGACGACTTGACCCGCCAAGTTCGGGCAAAGCGCGATGGACGCGAGCTTCATGATGGCAGCGACGACATCCGAGTCCCAAGCACCCACGAGCTCCATGTAGCCACCGCGACGGCCGCACTCTCCGTAGAAACCCTTACTAGTACTGTGGAAACTGGCCAACGCGACCCTCTTTTCCAAGCCGGCGTCGAAGACGATTTTGCGCATGCTCGTAAACTTCTTCCCCTCGGCGTACACATTCTCTTGGTATACTTCGTCGGAAATCAGAAGCAACCCCTCATCGGCGCAAAACGTGGCGATTTCCGTCAAGTTTTCGTCGGAGAGCAAGTTTCCAGTCGGGTTGCCCGGGTTGATGACGACGATGGCGCGCACGTTTTTCCCTTCGGCGCGAGCGTCCACCAACTGTTTCTTGACGTGGTCGACATTCAGCGACCACGCGCGGTCTTCATCCAGGTAATACGGCACCAAAGTACCGCCGTACAACGTCAAAGCCGCGGAATAGAGCGGATACTGCGGAATCGGACACATGACGGCATCGTCGATCCCCCGGATGAGAACGTTCATGAGGTAGTGGCACCCGGCGGAGGCCCCATCCGTGAGAAAGATATCGTCCGGATTCGCCGCGTACCCATCTCTCTTGGTGATTCCCACCGCGACGCGTTGACGTAAAGTCTCCACCCCTTTACTCTCCGAATACGCCCCCGTACCCCCCTTAATCGAGCGTTTATACTCGTTCGCGCGCGCGACGACGTCCGCCGGGAACGCCCCGTCGAGCCCCTCGCAATCGATCGCCGCCAACACCTGACGATAATACGACACCGGTTTCTGCCCCAACTGGTGGGGATTTCCGATATTACAGTACACAACCTTATCGAACGGCAACTCCGCCCCTCGCTCGAGCGCCTTCTCCAATTGTTGCGCCTGCACCACGATCGGCCCTCGCACCGCGTACTCCGCGGCGACGACCGCTCGATTGATCGTCTCCCCGTTCAACGCCGTCGACATCGTCCCCGGTCGTCGCGATCGATCGGACTCCCGATTCGTTTCGTCCCGTCGACGACCGACTCTCCGTCGCGTCGTCGTGTGTCGGAGCATCGCACGCGCGCGCACCCCCTCGACTCGTCGACCGCGACGACACGGCACGACACGTTCGCGGGGGCGCGTGCTGGTCGGTCGATCCGTCGGTCATGACTCGTCAATGGGTAGGTCAAAGGTCGATGAACGGCACGCCCTCAGGGAGACTTTTCCTCGTCGTCCCGGATAACACGGTCGACGTTCCGTGTTTTTCTGTGTGCCTTTTTTCGTGCGTACACACGTATGGACATAGTATACTATTGTATCACGTTAAAGTCTATCTATCA
>Ga0181567_10003083_pt1 | contig 12383 bp, 26 predicted proteins | sample 101ome_14_FD_133761 | JGI IMG/M metagenome (GOLD analysis project Ga0181567, IMG submission 133761) | Coastal salt marsh microbial communities from the Groves Creek Marsh, Skidaway Island, Georgia - 101403AT metaG (megahit assembly) | ecosystem: Environmental > Aquatic > Marine > Intertidal...
AAAGATAACTTCTAGTTCTATATCACCTTTTCTAATCATATGAGTAAACGGTACACTATAGGTAAATTTACCCCATTCTTCTTCTGGAAACCAATCCAACCATGTTTTCATAGTAGTAGTTTTAAGTTGTGGATTAGTATTACGAATAACTGCCCATCTAGATTTGCGAATACCTTCTGCATTAGGCGCTTGTCCTAATGCTCTGCGTAAAATTTCTATGCAACATGAGACTGACTTTCCACTTCCAACTGGCCCTCTTAGGCCACGAAAGAAAGAATCATCTTTCATAAATGTTTTAACGACTGGTCCAGGAGCTTTATAATCTAGTGATGCCATACTTGACTGCTAGTTCGTAAAGTTTCTCTACTGCTTGTGGCGACATAGCTGCAAGTATTTTATCTGCTTCCATATCAGTTACAAAGTCTTTTGGATAATGTTTCATATGCTGTGTTTTAACAACAGTTCTAACTTTATTCCACTGTGCTTTGCTGTATACATTTGGATTGACTACTTCATTCATTTTAAATCTACCTCTAGTCCAATATTACCTCGTTTTAAATTATCTTCTTGTTCAATACCACCTTTGATTCTAACGCCTGGAGTTATTTCTTTGTTAAGTTTACCGCCAAAAAAAGTTTTACCTTGTCTTTGTCCACCATATAATTCAAAGCCATCTGTTCTTCCAAAAAACTCAAAATTTAAATCAGTTAAGTTTTCACCTGTTGAATCTACAATGGTATCTGCTTTTGTTCCTATTTCAAAATCTTTGCTTTCAAAACCTATCTCACCATCTAATTTATAGATATCTTGTATTATTTCTTGAAAGGAAAGATTTCCTGTTCCAATGTTACTTGCAATACTAGTTTTTAAAAATTGTTCTTTTGTTACATTACGATGCACAAAATCTAAGCTAGTATAATCTTTAGCATACTTTGGATTTACATTATTGTTTACATTTTCTTTTTGCATTACAACCTTTTTTGGTAAATCTGGATCTGCTTCTAATTGTGCAAAAAGGTCTGTGTTTATATACTGACCACCTTTAATACCTCTAGGAGAATGATTTATTCCTCGTTTACCTTTTTCTGAGGGAACAATTAATTCATTATCACCTATCTTTATAGTTTCCATGTCAGGTCTAGTAACACCACCTAAAAAATTATGGAACTTTAACCAATATTGATTAGAAAAAATATTTGGCTCTAACTCTCCTGTATCTTCTAAAACTGGTGGTAATGCAGATTGTCTAGGCATATTTTTTCTAAATTTAAAATCTGTTGCATACATTTTATTGTCTTTGCCTTTCATCAAAGCAAGAACAAACTCAGTTGAGTTTTTTGCTTTCATTACATTAGGAAAGTTAGGAAAAATTACATCATTAAAAAAAGCATCCATACCTTCTTTTTCTGTTTTATAATTAGCAAAATATCTATTTTGAGATGCTTGTTCTCCTGTATTACCTTGACCTTCTACTACTCCTACTTCATGTGTAGCAACAAGTTTGGCAGGAGGAAAGAATTCTACTTCTCTACCATCCATTGTATTCATCATTTTTTTTGTATCTTCTATTTGTTTTTCAGTTGCAGTAATACCAAAAAAATTATTGATGCCTGATTCTTTTGTAAAGCTTGATGATTCATTCATACCTAAAGCAGTCATCCAATAAGCAAATTCTTTTTTATCTACAGCAAAATTTAAATCAGTTCTGCTTTTTAAATACTTGTGTATTTTATGCAACATGATTGCATTATTATTTTCTCTAATTTCTCTATGTCTTGAATCTCTAGAATTAAATTTAGACAAGTGTTGAATAACTAAATTTTCTGACATCACACCACCTGTTGATTGTAAACAAGTTCTTTAGCCATCTTCTCTGCTAGTTCTTGGCTATGCCCTTTGAGTAACTTAGACTCCAGGCATTGCTCGTACCTTTTTTTTAAGTCTGCCTCTTGTGCTTTCTTTTCATTCTCTAACATTGTCTTGGCTCTTAACTCTGCTTTCTCAAACTTCGTTAAAACTTTTTTCTTTGGCAATGGTTTGACACCCAATGGATTAACTTTTGGCATAACTATTCTCCTAACAGTTCCAGGCACGTAATGATTTATTAATTCTTGAATTTGGATCTCTTGCAGTTTTAGCACTGGTTAATCTTTTCTTCATACCTTTCATTCTAGCACAAAAAGATTTACGCCTCGCTGCATCTTTCTTAGTCTTTGGATTAGGCGCAGGAGGTTTTAAATTACCGCCTGTTTCTCTATTGTAACTGGCTCTGCCTTTAGCATTTAATCCGCCCTTTGGATCTTTACCAGCTTTTCTTGTCCACGCTGGTGTTGCCATTAGTATTTAATCTTTTTTGGTTTAGGTTGTTTCTTCTTCATCTTCTTCATTAGGCTCTCCTATACTGTTTAGTTTTCTCTGCAATCTTTTTAGGCTGACTACTAAACTGTTTACCTTTGGCCGTATCTTGCCTTTTCTTTGCCGTAGTCTTAGCATACTCTTTGGCTGATAGTCTGGCAATAGCCTTCTTAGGCAAGTAACGCTCTCCTGTCTCTGAACTCTTCTTACCTGACTTTGTACCCCAGTCCTGCTTAGTCCACTTCGCTAATTTGTTGTTAGATTTTTTTGCACCTGAATATGTACCACCCGCATCTTTGTAATACTTAACAGCTAACTGCATAGCTCTGGCTGAGTGTTTACCACCCATCTTAGCTTTGGCTCTAGCTTTTGCTCTTGCCCATTTGGCTGGATCTCTTTTCGTTGCAGTACTCATGCGCCTAAAGTCTTTCCTTGTTTCTCTAATTGTTTTTTTGCCATTCTTCTTTTGGTCAAACTACGTTTAAGTGATGGATACAAATCTCTAATGTTGCCACCAAACAATGTCTTTTGTGATGCGGTGCGCCTAAAGTTTCTAGCTTCTACTTTGGCTTTGGCGACATCTGCCTTACCGAACGAGGATGACTTGTAAGTCGGATCTTGTTTGATTGGCAATAAAGTGCCTCCATACGCTTTACCAGTTTTTTCTCGGTATATATCAGCCGCTTGTCTGGTTACGCCTGGATCTCTAGGTGTTGCGCCTGGTATTGTGTTTATTCTTCTCTCATAACCCACTGCGCCACTAGGCCCTTGTACTAGCCTAAAGTATTTTAAGAACGGATCTTTAGCTATCCTTTTTAAATATAATTCTTGCGGTCCCATGCTTTAACTATAACGAAAAAAAAAATTTTTTCAACAACGAGTTCTGACGAAAAATAATGCGTGGATAGTACCTCTTATATAAGGTCAAGGGCGTTTTTTAAAGGCCTCGCTTAACTGAGGTCAATGTTAACCTTAAAGTCTCCAACAATCTGATGTTGATGTTTATCTGGAGCTTTGAATCCCGCTCGGTCAAGTATATCCTTCGCTGACTCCATCTGAACATACTCTGACTTGGCGTTCTGAGCGAGGCTTAATAGCTTGTGCTGGGCCTTGAGACTGCTTATACCGAAAGACTCCTTAATCTGTTGGTACATATATTCAGCAACGTGAGGCTTCTTTAAGGTTTGATAACCTTGCACCGATGGAGTCTTTCCCTTGAATCCTGCGACCTTTGACGCCTCGCTGACAGAACACCCTGTACTAATTAGTGTGTCCACCAATGCTCGTTGTTTGCTAGTCAGCGAAGGTGTTGCCTTTGGCAAGATTGCGTTCACATTCTGTAATTTAGCCATTTGTTTTCCCTGTCAAGTATTCGGCATATCTGCCTTACGATAGTAACACCGTTGTTCTACTTGTCAAGCCACCCAGTGTAAGTCATTGATTATATTAATGCCGAATACGCACAAATGAAAACAACCGCTAAATTAAGGCGAATGTGAACTCTTTAGTCCAGGTCAAAGGCAACATAGTCAGCGCTTTGCGCTGTCATTATGACTATGAGGCGACAGCTTTGAAATTTACTCCCTCAATAATGCTTTTTGTCAAACATAAGAAGGCTACTCGTATTGATTATTCAGCTAACAGCTCAATGAGATTCTTAACCAGCTTTGAGCCGTCTAGCTTTGGCTGTCTGCCTCATAGACGTAACATTTTTTATTGCTGTTGTAAGATACTAAATCTGTCTAAGATTTGTATCCACTTTACAAAAGCGTTTAATTCACTCTATGAGATGGAAGTAGCCATCAAGTTTGTCTACGCTTTAGACAAGGCCTAGACTCTGTTCTGGTTGGTGATTACTTGATAGTACCTGTAAGGTCTCCTCATCTCTGCGAAAGGCGTTGAATTTGATGGCTTTATCTGTGTTGTTATTGTAATAACGAGCAGATTGTCCCTCATCTATCATACTACATCGTACCGCATCAGCCACTGGCTTGACTACAGCGAAGCTGAGTCAAGAAAAAATAACTAGACCAGATGAGTCTCGTATAGCATAACTAGCCTATTTGTTGCCTCAAAGGCATTGAGGTTATGCTCATCTTTTGTACCAATATTTTCATTGTACCGGACAAGTAGTCTCGCTATCTTGTTCCTATTAAATTTATGCGAGAAGTTTGCCAGAATATTTGAATTGACAACCCCCTTTGGGGGTTCTCCTCTTTGTTCCGACTCGCTTTGCGAGTGTCTAATTCAAATTATTCTGGACAATCTATCTCGCAATTTAATATTAACAATATAGGAGACTACTATGTCTGTACAACAAAAATATACAAAAGATAAGATAACCTCAATTGAGGCACAAATAGGAAGTTATGGTAATACTCGTCTATCTGGTTCTAGTAATTTTTTAACAGAGGCTGATGAGAAAGCGTACGAAGTTGGTATGATTGTTAAAGATGAGTGCCAATCTGTAATCACTCGTTATTACAATTCAATACAACAACTTGATAAAGCTCATCAAATTCTTGCAGAGATGAGACAAAAACGAGACCTAACAGGTTCTAATTCAGTATTCACTCAATCAGAACTAGAGTCTATGTCTAAAGCAAGACAAACTATAGATGGACTTCCATCATTCATAGAGAGAATCAAATGGAAAGTGGATGCAAATCTTGACATATTTGAATCTTTCAACGAGCAGTACAAAACAAAAAATGTGTCTATTGAGGCATACATTCCTAAAGCTAGAATGTCGTCTCAAACCTTTGGAAAGAATCTAAACATTGATGCATTGTTAGCTGAGTAATCTAATACGAGTTAGCCTTCTCGACAAAAAGGCATTTATTTTTGTTCATAAATTTCTTGCTATGCCTCATTAAAATCAAGACCGAAGGTCAAAAGAATAAAAAAGGGTATACAAGTTTTTTCTTTTTTTTCTCTCCTCTTGGGCGAGAGAGAAAAAAAAACCAAAAACTTTCTAGAGAGGGTAAAGCAATGGCAAATTACAGTTTAGTTTTAGAAGATAATGGTATAATAGGTTTTTATCCTATTAGAAATGCTGGAGAAGTAAAATCAAATGAAGATGTAGAAAGACTGTTTGATGAAGCTATGAGAAACAGCAATAATTATAAGACAAGAGAAGTCTGGGATCGACCAGCATTAATTGGAATTGTTAAGGGTATTGTAAATTGGTATGACGCAAGATTGGGAAATGATATGGAATACACAAAACAAAAATACGCAAGTAGATAAAAACTGCATTATAACTATTGCAATCATAGAACAGATGTTATACAATATATAGAACAGAATTACTGAGCGTGGGTTTGAATCCCACTAGGTATAGGTGCAAAAGTGTAGGCCTTAGAAAGAAACAACCGACTTTTGCACCGCCCTCATAAATCTGGGGTGTACGATGTCCGAATGTGAAAGCATATCGGTTATATCTGCCAGAGTGAGGCATAGATACATAGGTGATGGATAGCTGTTGTCGCTACACGAAGCCTATGTATCGCTCTTATTAAATAGAATTACTAAGCAAGGTTTGATTCCTGCTAAGTATAGGTACATAAATAGTTTGCACCGGTAGCCTTACTAGAGAAATCCTGTTTATGTACCGCCTTTAGACTATAGCGAAGTCTTTAAACCGCTTAAGATAGGTATCGCAATGAGATACATCCTGGCAAATGCTACCTGAGTAGTGCGACTAAGTTTATACCAGGTAACCAGCGAATTAGTTGGGGATTGATGGAAAAATGTATTGGAGATAAAAGCCTATCCTATTGTAGTATGGTACTAACCAAAATAAAACCTCGCAATAGGTTCTCCTGTTATAAGTCCAATGAGCATACAGGTTAGGGGGGAAGGGTTAGCGAAGGTTAAGTTCCCAGTCAGACGCCATACTATTTTTTTTAAGGAGGTATAAATGGAACAATTATTATTAATCATAGCTTTAATAGTATTGTTTTGTGTTGCAGTTAAATCATAAACAAGTGAGGTGTAGTCATGTCGTATAGTTTTATTACAAAAGAAATAGAGAAACAATTACTTTATAACCACAAGAACACAGACTTTGCTACAGAAAGTATTAGCAAAGAACCTGTTGTTGTTAAATATTTTAATCCATATGGAGCTGGTGATTGGTGGGCATACAGTATGGATAACAATGGATATATGTTTGGTATCGCAGATATATTCACACCAGAGTATGGTCTGTTTCACATATCAGAATTACAAGACAATGGTATTGAAAGAGATATGCATTATACAGGACCAGACACATTTGAAGAAGTAATGATACAACAAAAGGGGAGATAGTAATGAGTAAAGTAATAAGCAATAAACCAGACAAACTAGTTAGTATTAATGGTAAGTCTGTAGATGATAAATGGTATAGGTATACAGTAAGAAGAACCAGGACAGAAGTAACTGAATGGGAAATAGAATCTACAAAAGAACTTAATAAAGGTTTCTTAGTACATACCGCTCTATGGCGTGAAGAAACAGGTGGCAACAAATCATTTCCATATGGTTTAACTGAATACAAAGACTTTGCTGTAGATGTAGGACATGGCACACCATTGGTTAACCATGACACAACAGAATGGACATACAAACTGGAGGAAAATGATGAGTAATGATTCAGCAATGCAAGACTTAGATAGATATATGGACAACATAGATCAGCAAGAAGCTGAGCTTAATCAAGAACGAAGAGAAGCAGAAGAGACAGCCTGGAGTATACATGAGTTTATAGACTCAGCACCAAGATTATTATCTGATAATAAGGCAGATGATATGGAAGTTATTCATCGTACTGATGAACATATATTAACAATTAATATCTATATGACTGAGGTAGAATCAGAGGAATTCAAAGAATACATTAGACAATTTGGCAGTAAATTTGTACATCAAAATTATTGGGAGGAAAAAGAGTAAGAATGGAAGGATGGCAACGAAGATATAAACAACGAAAGGAAGATGCTTATCAAAAATATCTTGCTAAGTTATCAAAGGTAGAAAGACCAGACTATATTAGTCCTGGTATATTTAAACAAGTGGTATACAAAACAGCTATGCGTATGGCTGAAAAGTATATGACTTCATTACGAATGGGAGAACGCAATGTCTGAATTATGTTTAACAATGGAAGAACAAGTATGGTTGGTACAACTTATCAGTACCAATACAGAAACTGCTGCAAAGTTTATGGACAATCTCGATGAAAAAAATGTAACGGAATACGATCAAGAGTACATTGCTCTTATGACTGAGTGCTATCACGCATCTAAAAAATTAGGACAAGTGATAGAAAAAATTAAACACAACATAGAGAGGTATGAAAATGACAGAAATATATCTTAAAAAGTTTGAAGATAGACCAGACTATTGGGAAGGTAGGTATGAAAGTACATTACATACACTAAACACATTGGTTGAGATTGGTGTTAATTTAGATACAAGTGAATTGTTTAATGTAGATGATGCAGTCAAACAAAATCATTTGGAAACTATTGCTATGATAGCAACTGAATATGAGTGGGAACAAAATGCTAAATGATTTTTGTAAAAAGCTAGAAATATTTCTAGTCTGGTTGGTGCTACCTGCTGTTGTGGTATGCACTATAATATTAATGTTAGAACTTGTAGCGAGGATACTACTATGAAAGTAAAGGCAAATGATGTAAATCGATTACTTGATGAAATTGATATACTTCAAAAAGATGTTAAGAAATACAAAGACTTACATAAACAAAATGATATATTTATGAACTTTGTTACTGACTATGCAATAGCTCAAAAGAAATTGCATAAATACAATCATGATCATTGTGTTAAACAAGTCATTGATTCAATACCTCATGATGAATTACTTAATGTATCAGCAGCATTTGAAGCAAGGCTCAAAGAAAGATGTAAAGACAAAGAGCCTGGAACATTTGAATTGATAATGGAATCTTTAAACATAGACTCATCCATAAAAGGATAGGAGAAAATATGAAAGGTACAGGTCCAATACGCAAAGTAAATAAGTATGAGTTGGTAAGAAAACATTTACTAAAGCGTAAGAAGATTACTAGTTGGGAGGCGATAGAAAAATTTAGAGCAACCAGATTGTCAGATATTATTTGGAAGATGAGATGTCGTGGTTACTCTATTGCTAGTGAATGGGTAACTAACAAAGATGGTATGAGGTATACCGTCTATCATTTAATATGGAGTGAAGATGAATAAAGATAGACTAATGGAAAAAGTAGTAGAGCTTGAGACATCTCAATCAGTTATAGAGTTTCGTAACTGGTGTATAGATAATGATATGCAAATCTATAAAGAAATTGATAGTGCAATTATTGTTCAAGCTGCTGAATGTATACAAGATGAGGATCAATTTTTGAGGGATACAGAAGATGAAAGATAATATAGGTTGGTACTTAGCATTTATATTGTTAGGTATTGCTTGGTATGTGGTCATCAAGCAATGACATACAAGGAATTGGTATACGCTCTTATAGCCAAGAGAAAAAAATATAGAGTAGACACAATGGCAGTATCGCAAATGATTGGTGTAGCTGATAGTTCAGTAGGAGATTGGGAACGCTTTAAGAAATGTCCTAATGGTATGAATCTATTAGCGTGGGCTAACGCATTAGAGGTAGACATTGTAATTAAAGATTATGAAACCGAATGTCCAGTAGACTTTGAAGCATCAGAAGATGTGATAGCGTGGACACAACAACAGGATGTAGATTATGACAGAGAAAAAGAAAAGTTCATCGACTACTACACAGCAAAAGGTCGAACAGCAAACAACTGGGAAAGCATGTTCAAGCTTTGGGTACGAAGGTCAGTCGAGTTTAGGAGAGAGTCAAGTGGAGCATATCAAGCACATGATAAGACATCTCCCACCTTTGTTCGAGAACGCCGTAGACGAATCCTTGATATGTCAAATGTATCGAGTAAATTTCTTGAAAGAAAAAGTAAAGACAAGTGATTTAATTGCTGCATCAACCAAATGTAAAGAGCTATTAGAACCATGTAGATTATCAGATGTACAGGTTATGCTTGAAACTATATGCTCTACTTTTAGTTGCTCAGCACCAGAAGAGCTAGGCCTTAAAACATATTGGGAGTTACTCAAAAAATATCCAGGCGGATTATTTCCTTATGTAACTCTACACATATGTGCAACCTACAAGTATCCTAGATTGCCATTGCCTACTGAGTTTATTACTTACCTTGATAATGAGTTAGAAAAATGTCAGCGATTTGTCCACGACCTTGATAACTCAGCAGCTTGGGCTTTACAATTAGAACAAACATCATATAAAATACCATCATGAGTGTAGTCAAATATATAGATATAGACCGACATAAAGGTTTGGGTGGATCAGATTCACATGCATTAATGCAGACGAATGTTACACCAATCCATGAGCTATGGGAGTTAAAGACTCAACGTAAGCCTGGACCAGACCTATCAAATGTATTGCCAGTACAAATAGGTACATTGACTGAGGAGTTTAATCTAAAGTGGTTTACCAAACAAACTGGTATTTACACCGAGACTTATCCTATGGAATTTATTATGGAAGAGTTTCGTATGGCACACTTTGATGGCTGGTGTCCAACTGAACGAGCTATCATAGAGTGTAAGCACACTAACCATTACAATAAGTTAGAGCATGTAAAGGTTAGATACTATGCGCAGATCCAACACTACTTAATGTTAGCACAGCTTGATGTGTGCTACTTATCAGTACTGTTTGGTAATGCCAGATGGGAATATTGTGCTATCCCATCACATAAAGAGTACCAAGATATCCTACACTATAGGCAAGAAAGGTTTTGGGATATGGTGGTAAAAGACAAAGAACCAACAGCAGCTAATACTGCATGGAGATTATATGAGTAAAATGAATATACCTGACGAAGCAGTCAAAATATTTAAAGAGTTAAACATAAATGGTAGTGAAGCCACTTGGGATTGTCATGGTACACCTGTTGTGTTGCACAAGTACATAGAAATTATTGGAGCTAAACTCAATGTTAGCATAGATAGTTTAGATGTAGTTGAGGCCAATGCAGAGAAAGGTATTGTAAGCATGAAGTGTGTAGCTTCTATCAAAGATAGACAAGTTATATCCTATGGCGAGTGTAGTCCTAAGAATAACAAGAACGCTTATCCATATGCAATGGCAGAGAAGAGAGCAGTTGATAGATGTATCTTAAAACTTGCTAACTTACATGGCTTTGTATATTCAGAGAATGAAATAGATGATAAAGAACCATCAAGTAAACCTAAGACAGCAGAGAAAAAAGTAATTGCTGCTGAACCTACTATACAAATGTTTATAACTGAGATGGATCATACACAATCATATACTGAGTTCAACAGTATAGTTAAGAAGTATCAAGGAGCTATGGTTATAGCTAAGAAAGAAAACCCAGAGCTGTATAAAGAAGCTAAGACTAAGTATGAATTAATTAAAGCAAATCACACAAGGAGCATAGGATAATGTATAACAAAATAACTTTGATAGGTAGACTAGGCAGAGATGCTGAGACTATGGAATCTAAAAATGGTAACAAGTATTGGAGATTTAGTATTGCTACTAATGAATGGATCTCTTCAAAGAATGAAGAAGAAACAACCTGGCATAATGTTACTTGCTTTAATGACTATGTTGGTAAACAACTAGAAGAAAAAGGTAAAGCAGGTACATTAGTTTATGTTGAAGGTAAGCAACAGTACAGTACTTACATGAATAAAAATGGTGAAGAAGTTACAGCAGGTAATGTAGTCATGGATAGATTTGGATCTGTTTGTAAAATTATGGAAAAAAGTCCATCAAAATCTAGTGGTAATGTTAACACTAGTGATGATGAATTTGACGATAAGATTCCATTCTAAGTAGGGATGGTAGTATGAAAGTAAAAGCAAGACAAAGAGATGTGTATTATTTTATAAAACATTTTATTGCTGCATATAAAACATCACCAACCTATAAAGAAATATGTACAGGGTGTAGGATAAAAAGTAAAAGCCATGCATATAGTTTAGTTAGTCATTTGATTGATGAAGGGTACATTGAGAAAGACAAGGATGTTAATCTCAACCGTCAGTTGAAACTAACTAAAAAAAGATATAGGATTATGGTATAAACTTCCTCGAGTTTATTCAAATGCTAGGTTAGTTTTTTACTTTTCATTGCCTAGTTTCCTGAGTTCCCCCTGAAAAGGGGGTTTTTTTTTGCATTTCTATTTAAACGCACATAAAGGTATCATATATAGCATATTGTATTTTTGGTATACGATTGGGTTAAGACATATTAAAACGGCTACATATGGGCTAAATACAAGCGTATAAATTAGGGTGTGTGTTCTAATTCTGAGCGAATGGCATCCATTCTTCTATTTGCTGGTCAGTTATGGTGTCATTGTAGGTTGAACATCCTGGAGTAGAATTAATTTGTTTGCCAACTAATATGATTCCAAGAAATAAAAGTAATACTATAAAGAAATCTTTCATCTATCGTCTCACCAATGAGCCACCAAAATATAATCCTATGATACTTGATACCACATGAGTATCTAATGGTGTGATTACTAGACCACCTAATGGTTTCCATAATGTCATGTCAGTACTGCTACTGAATATCCAGAATCCTTTGCTTACTGATTCGGTATAGCCAACAAAGATATTCATGTTTGGATCTATGAATGGCGCAAGTTTAGGTAACACAATAATTGCCATCACACACATCAAAGCAATGTACCGTCTAGTATTCTTGGTAAACTGATCAGTTACATTCCTGGCTTTATCAAATTGTTTAGATTGGAAGTTAGCTCTTTGCATTAACATCTTTTGTTGCTCGGCTCTATCTTTACTAGCTTGAGCCATAATACCTAAGACACCACCTAGTACAGTAGATGCTGCCATTGATAGTAGTTCCATTGGTATACCCATATTATTTACCTAAAGGGTTGTCGTTTAAAATGTCGTATACTTTATTAAATTCTTTTTCAGT
>Ga0181567_10003086_pt1 | contig 12375 bp, 12 predicted proteins | sample 101ome_14_FD_133761 | JGI IMG/M metagenome (GOLD analysis project Ga0181567, IMG submission 133761) | Coastal salt marsh microbial communities from the Groves Creek Marsh, Skidaway Island, Georgia - 101403AT metaG (megahit assembly) | ecosystem: Environmental > Aquatic > Marine > Intertidal...
CGGATGGGAGACACACAGCACCATTCCCGTCGAATTCTGCACCCCCGTGCCCGAGGACAACGAGTTTCCGTTGCACTACTACGTCAACATTCTGGGAGCAGTTGGGCTCACCCCCTATTTTGCAATTGCTGAAGTCGGTGAAGCCAAGGCCGGACAGACAATGCTAATGAGTGCCGCCGCAGGAGCAGTCGGTTCAGTGGGCGGCCAAATTGCGAGATTGATGGGTCTGAGAGTCGTCGGCATCGCAGGTACCGACGAGAAGTGCCGCTGGGTCGTGGAAGAACTGGGTTTTGATGAGTGTATTAATTATCGCACCGCTGGAGACATGGAAGCGGCGATTGCCGCCGCCTGCCCGGAGGGCGTGGACTTCTACTTCGACAATGTGGGTGGTGAAATTCTCGACGCCGCGTTGCTAAACATGAACAAAAACTCCACGCTACTTTTTTGCGGCACGATCAGCACCTACAACGCAACGGAGCCGGTGCCCGGACCCTACAACTACTGGCAGATACTGGCACGTACCATCACCGTAAAGGGGTACTTGGTGAGTGATCACTACCACCGGATTGCAGAAGGACAGGCGGCGCTCAGCGCGTGGCTCAAGGACGACAAGATCAAGTTTCGCGAGCACATCAATGAAGGTATTGAGAACTGCCTGGATACCTACAATTTGCTGTTCACTGGCGGCAACGAAGGCAAATTGATGCTGAAGTTATAAGGGGTTTGAAAGAGCTTAGAGTAGCGCTGGTGCCTAACCTGCTGAGCCCCATAACCTTGCAAACACGGGGCCGTTAGGCCCCGCTCTACTTGGAAAAACCCCGAAGTGTGGTGAGCGTCGCAACGGCCGTCGCGAGCGCCCGCGCAGGTCATTGATGTGCGCGGCAGCGGCGCGAGGTGATTTCTCAGAGTTCGGGCTTGGGCGCGGCGGCGTCGCCCGCCGCATACCACTGAACCCACCGATGAAAGTATTGGTTTCCGCGCTCGTTACGCCCAAAGATGACGTTCTTCATCAAGCCCGTTTCCAGACCACGCTGAATCTTCAGTCCAACGCCATAATCCTCGTCCTGGACCACATCTCTCAGCCAGTCCGCCATTTCCTCGCGAGCCGCAACGTCCTCATCGCCCTCTGCAGGCTCAGGATGCAGGAAGTGCAAAATGGTCGTGTTCTGCATGGGCCCGGGACCGGGAATCATCTGAGCAATCTGGGTAATTTCAGGCGCAATAAAGATCGACACATTGGGGAAAAACAGTCGAATAAAATCAAAACCGTTAGTTTCGTGTTGCCATAATTCTTCCCGATTAACTTCACCGAGTCGCTCCACCGTCCTCGCAGCAAAGCCAATCAGGATGTGAGGGCCATGCGCATCGTATTCCATCACATTGTTATAGGTGCGTGGATGAATCGTTTCCGGATGCGCGGCCTTGAAATGGTATCCCTCTAGATAACCGTCATAAGCCACCTTCCAGTTGGGCCCATAAATCGGACGGTTACCGACATAGGTCCACTGATCCATTCCTTTAGCCGCGACATCATCCATCATGGCGCCGAGATACTCGCGAATATTCATATCGCTTTGCGCATCTAGCACCGCAAAGATCAGTCCGCCTTCTTCATGGCACGGAAACTGCACGAGGTTGCGGCTACCCTCACAAACCTCACCAAATTTGGGCGCGTCAGCAATCGCCCGCAAAGACCCGTCAGACTTGAAAGTCCATCCGTGATAGGGGCAGCTAAACATTTTCTGGTTACCGCATGGCTCAGAGGTCAGCGTCATGCCTCGGTGAGTGCACACATTCATCAGCACTTTGGCACTGCCATCTTTCTGACGCGTAATCAGCAACGGCACACCGAGTATCTCAAGTGTTTTGAAATCACCTGCCTCAGGTATTTCCTGAGAGACTCCCACCAAAATGGGTAGCGATTTAAAAATACGGTCCATCTCAAGTTGCCAGGTGGCTTCATCGGTGTAATCCGTGGACGGCACTTCCATTGTGCTCGTAGCCCAATCGGTCGTGCCATTCGCCACGTGATCCAACAGCCGTCCTGCCATGTAGCTGTACTGAACTTTGGTATCCACAGTCATAATCGTAATCCCCAGACTCAACCGTTAATCGGGCATAACCAGATCGCCCACCGACGCGACCTCATAACGCCTCACTTCCATATCGATAATTTCCAGCGCGGCGCAAGCCTCTAAAAATGTTGCCACATGCTGCGTTTTGAGATGCGCGTCGAGGTCCGCCTGCGATGCCCACTGCTCAGAGACCCAAACAACGCATGGGTCCGTGACGTCTACCGCAATACCATACCATTGACAGCCGGCCTCTTGCCGAGTGGCGGCGACGACCGCCTTGGCTGTTTCAGCATACTGAGGCGCGCTCTCGGCACTCAATTGAATACGAACGATCACACTGACAGTCGTCACGTTAGGCCCTCTCTGTTTTAGCGCTTCCGCCCGTGTCACAGGCAGAAAACCGCCGACATTTCAGAAAAACTTATCACGTTGCACTTCGGGCGATCACGCTAGTTTTTGGGGCAGAAAAAGTCAAGCGTGCTTGCTTTTTTCTGAAGGGCTCCATAACCTTCGGCAGTCGGGGGATTAATCTCTCGTCATTCAAAGCTAAACCCTAACGAAGTCGCAGCACAGGCCCTGATGGAACAGGCCAAATTGGCGTTGAGTGTCTGGTAGGGAATGGCTGTGCATTTTGAAAGTGAGTTGAGCGAGCACATCGCGATGTCGGAATTGACTGTGTCTGGAGAACAAACGTGACGAGTAGACTGCAGGGCAAGGTAGCACTTGTAACCGGGGGTACCAACGGCATTGGCAGAGCCGCCGTCTATGGCATGACGCGCGAGGGCGCCAACGTGGTGTTTACCGGAAACAATACCGAAGCGGGAGCAGAAGTTGCCGCTGAAACCGGCGCTATTTTCGTTCGCCATGCGGTACAGGATGTCGAGGGCTGGTCGGAGGTCAAGCAGACTATCCGTGACCGCCATGGCCGCTTGGACATTACGTTCTCTAATGCTGGCACGAACACCGGAGACAGCGACATCGAGACCGTAGAGGTCGATGCGTGGAAAAATCTCCTGGACATTAACCTCACTGGCATGATGTTGGCCATTAAAGCCAGCATAGAATTAATGAAAGAAAATCCTGAAAGTAGCGGGGGCTCGATTATCCTGAACAGTTCCATCAATGGGATTTTAGCGCTGGCGGGTGACGTCACTTACTCCACAACGAAAGGCGCACTGAGGTTGCTGGCCAAATCTACTGCCGTGCATCTCGCAAAAACCCAAACCGGCATTCGCTGCAATTCGATCCACCCGGGTGTGATCGAGACACCGCTTATTCAAGGTGCGATCAACGGCGCGCCCGATCCCGCCGCAGCGCGCGGCATGCTCGAGGGCATTGCACCTATCGGCCGAATGGGCAACATGGAAGAGATCGTATCGCTTTTGATTTATCTGGCTTCCGACGAATCCCAATTTGTGACCGGCTCCGAAATCGTCATAGACGGTGGCTCGACGGCGGGGCTTCCGGGTGTGTAACACCTATTCGGCACCGCAACACGGCGACCGGCCATAAAAAAACGAGGCGTCTGCCTCGTTTTTTTATGGCGATTGAGGACCTCAGCGCATTCCTTCGATGGTCATGTCGAGATATCCGCGGTTACGGCTCGGTCACCAGGAATGAGGCGAAAACCGCTTGCAGTGACCTCCATTATTCTCCGTGTAATACCTTGAATACCCTGCGACTGAATAACCACGCTCCATTGACCTTGACGCACTCGTCATCGTACTGGCCTCTGGGTCGAATTTCGGTGCCATCCTGCATCACCGCCACCTCGTCTGTATAGCTTCGCATGGTGGCTTGATCGCCCTCAATCGAGATGAACCCGGGCATAGCCATCATGTTCACGAACGGGAACATCTTCATGGCCTCCAGCCACGAAGCAACGATAGTGTCCCGCCCCTTCAATCCTTCCATATCGAGATGAGGCAGCTCCCAGACCGCATCCTCAGCCCATGTGGAACCCCATATCTCGGCATCTCGTTGGTTCACTCCGTCACAATAGCGCTCCAATAGGGCACGAATTGCCTGCTTGTCTTCATAGTGTTGATCACACATGGTGCTTACCTCTCTGTATGAATATCGTTACTGGTTGATCAACCCGCCATCAATCACCATTTGTGCCCCCGTCATGTAGGTGGACAGATCTGAGACCAAAAACAACGCCGCGTCAGCAATGGTGTGCGGTGGCCCCATATACCCCATGGGCACCGCAGCATTCAGCTTGACGTACTCCTCGGGGTTGTCTACTGAAGACTGCCGCTGCATATTGGTATCAATCAGGCCGGGATGAATCGTATTGCACCGAATCCCGTCGGCGGCCGTCTCGGCAGCAATGGTCTTGGTAAAGCCGATCACGCCGCCTTTTGCTGCTGCATAAGCGCTGCACGCTGGCACCCCTACCAAGGCGGCGACCGAAGACATGTTGATGATCGACCCCTTGACTCCGGTCTCGCGCATCAACGCGACTGCCTTCTGTGTGCCCAAAAAGATACTGGTCATATTGACCAGCATCTGCCGGTTGTAATCAGCTAACGTCAGCTCCGGCAGGGTTTTGAGCACCGCAATACCAGCGTTGTTGATCAGGGCATCGAGGCGGCCGTGATCAGCCTTGATGCGCGCGATAGTGCTGTCCCAAGTGGCCTCGTCTGTCACATCCTGCTGCCAGGCCTGTGCCTGGCCGCCCGCGGCAACGATCTCTGAGGCCGTAGTCGCTGCACCCTCTCCGTCTACGTCAGTCACAATCACTGTCGCACCCTCGCTTGCTAGCTTGTGCGCAATGGCGTGCCCGAGCCCGGGATTTGATGCGCCCCCCGTCACCAGGCAGACCTTTCCCTCTACCATTCCCATACCTGTCTCCTGTTCTCTTCTAAAGGCAATGCATCCACTTCGGACACGGTAGCGATGCGGAGCACGCTCAGATCACTCACCGTTTTTTGTATCGGCAAGGTAAATCCGCTCTAGGTGATCCGTTACCGTGTCTATCACCCGACGCGCGCGTTGCTCGCGATTGGAAGTGCGATGAGCGACTCCCATGCCCTGCATGACAAATTGCACCAGATCATGCGCAGCCTGCAGTGACCTCACCTGCTTCCAGTGCGGAAACACCGCGCGAACCGTCTTGAGGAATTCTCGCTCGAAGTCTTGCTCGACCTCGGCCACTGCCTCAGCTAATTCATCGTCTGTTCGAGCTGCCGCCAGCAACTCTTGATAGGCAATAAAGGAGGGCAAATTCACATACTTCCAGGCTGACTCAACTGAGGTACGTATCGCATCGCGGGTCAGCGTCTGGTCGGGCGAATCAATATCCACCATGAGCGCCCGATACTCGTTAAGGCGGCGCACGTGCAGGTAGCCAACCACCGCGTTCATCACCGCAGAGCGCGACGGGAAGTGGTGCATCATTGCCCCGCGAGAGACTTTGGCCTCCGCTGCAATCATGGCCGTTGTGGTATTGGCATATCCGTCTTTGACGAAACACCGGACCGCCGCCTCTAGGATCGCCTGCCTTGTTAGCGCACTTTTTTCTGCCTGCCAGCCGTCCCCTAACCGGGGGTGACCGTCTTTTTTCTCAGTAGATACTTGCTGGCGTGCGCTTGAACGCTGACGCGTTTTAGCGGTGCTGCTTTTTTTGCGCGAATTCATCGAAGCCCCTTCAACTCGCTGAAACCCTAAAGTGATCGCCGTCTGATCAGCAAACAATCCGGCTTGCTTTTTTTATGGACGGTATCCTAGACTGATTTCACCTCTGCGACTACCACTGGGGGACCGCGGAAGACCCTAGAACAAGCCGATTCACGGAGCGCTTCGATGCCAGATGCTAAACCTCTCCACCCAGGTCTCTTCACCTGGCCCAGCCCTTCCCCTTCCCTGATTGGCAGTCGCTGTCTAGACTGTGGTGAACATGCGTTCCCCGGACAGAGCTCATGCAGAGCTTGCTCCGGACAGAACACGGCGGTTGCGGAACTCGGCAATGAAGGCGCTTTATGGACGTGGACGATACAGTCTTTCATGCCCAAGTCGCCCTATCATACCGACGAGACACCCGAGACATTTAGACCCTATGGCGTGGGCTATGTCGAGCTGCCTTGCGGACTGAAAGTGGAGTCCCGCCTGCGAGAAAATGACCCGGAAAAATTGCGCATCGGTATGCCGATGAAGCTCGAAATAGTACATGTACGCAAAGACAGCGACGGCAGTGATCTGGTGACATTCCAGTTCTGCGCCGCAGAGGAGGACAGCTAATGGATGTAGCCATTGTAGGCATTGGAATGCACCCTTTTGGGCGCACCCCGACCATGACCGGCCTTGAACAGGGTGCGGCAGCGGCACGGGCCGCATTGGCCGATGCAGGCACTGACTTCAAGACGATGCAATTCGCTTTTGGAGGCAGTCAGGATGGGGGAAACGCAGATTCTCTGGTCAACCTTCTCGGTTTAACAGGTCTGCAATTCACCAACGTGGCGAATGGCTGTGCAACGGGAGGCAGTTCACTCAATGCCGCTTACTCGGCAATAAAGAGTGGTCAGTACGATGTCGGGCTCGTGGTCGGCTTCGACAAACATGAACGCGGCGCCTTTAACGCAAAACCCGCCGAATGGGGCCTCGATGACTGGTACGGCGAGACAGGCCTGATGCTCACTACCCAATATTTCGGGATGAAAATCCAGCGGTACATGCACGATCATGGTATCTCGAGAGAGACCCTGATCAGAGTGGCCGAAAAGGCGTTTCGTAACGGCTCTCTGACGCCAACCGCATGGCGTCAAACCGCACTTTCCTGGGAAGAAATTGAAAATGCTCCCATGGTCAGTGAGCCGCTCAATAAATATATGTTCTGCTCCCCCGCTGAAGGTGGCTGTGCACTGGTCGTGTGCCGAGCGGATATGGCGCACCAATTTCATCCACGACCCGTGTACCTGAAAACGGCAGTAGTGCGCTCGCGGAATTACGGCAGCTTTGAGGTATTCAGCCCCTCTCAACCACCTGAGGTGGCGAAGTCGCCCACCGTGACCGCCTCTCAGGCTGCCTTCGAACTTGCGGGCGTAGGCCCAGAAGATATTGACGTTGCGCAACTTCAGGATACGGAGGTGGGCGCAGAAATCATGCACATGGCAGAAAACGGCTTTTGCGCCGACGGTGAGCAGGAGCAATGGCTAGCCGAGGGGGTCACCGAAATAACAGGGCGATTGCCCGTGAACACTGACGGTGGCTGTCTCGCCAATGGGGAACCGGTTGGCGCATCAGGTCTGCGGCAGGTGCACGAAATCTGCGTGCAGCTGCGAGGTGAGGGCGGCTCTCGTCAGGTTCAGGGCGAACCTCGCACTGGCTATACCCACGTTTACGGCGCGCCGGGAATCAGTGGCGTCAACATTCTGGCGCGGTAACACCAAAGGAGGCGCACAGCCTCACCGACATACTTTTTGAAGGATTGAGCATGGCAAACGCTGAACAAAAGCAACAAGGGGACGGGGGTCGCTTCGCAGGAACCACATGGCAGGACCTTCTGGATCTTGAGACGGTCGAGGTGCCCGAATACCTGCGCGTTCAAAATAATCCCTACATGGGCGACGAGGACCTTTCCGTCGATCGCTACATCAGTCAGGAATTTTTCAACAAAGAGAAAGAAGAGATGTGGCCCCGCGTCTGGCAGATGGCCTGCCGCGAGGAAGAAATCCCCGAACCCGGTGATCACCACGTCTATTGGATTATCGACCGCAGTGTGATCGTCACCCGAACACCTTCGGGCGAGATAAAAGGCTTCATCAATTCCTGCCGACACCGGGGACGGTGCCTGCGGGACGAGTCGGGATCCGTGGATAAATTCCGCTGCCCCTTTCACGGCGCCACGTGGGATCTGGACGGCCAGTTCAAGGGCATCCCCAATCAGTGGGACTTTGAGCATATCGAAGGCCGCGACATGAGTCTGCCTCAGGTCAAGGTCGCGACATGGGGCGGGTTTGTGTTCATCAATTTTGATCAGGATGCACCGCCCCTGGAAGACTACATGGAGGTCCTGCCCGACCACTTCAAACGGTTTCCGCTGGAGGAGTACTTCACGGGCGTTCATGTGCAACGGGTAATGAATTGCAACTGGAAAGTGGGGGCTGAAGCCTTCATGGAATCCTGGCATACCGTGGAAACCCACAAACAGATTCTGACTTTCACCGGCGATGCCAATTCGCAATATGATTGCTGGGGAGACAATGTCAGTCGATCCGTGACCCCCATGGGAGTGGCTAGCCCGCACCTCAGCGATGTGAGTGAAGAGACGATTACGCGTGACATTCTGAAGCTGTCTGGTCGCATGGCGACTGACAGTGATGAGGCTGTCGAGATGAAAGCGGGGCAAAGTGCACGTGAGTATGTCGCTCAGATGAATCAAGAGATGTTTGAAGAAGCCGCGGGCGAAGCTTTCGATAAGCCCACCATGGCCGAACTGCAGGACGCGATTCTCTACAGCTTGTTCCCGAACTTCCAAGTGTGGATCGGCTATGGTGGCAATATCGTTTACCGCTTTCTGCCCAATGGGAACGATCCCGATAGTTGCATCTTCGACGTCCGCATACTGCTGCGTTATCCAAAAGGTAGCGAGCGTCCCGCCGCGGTCCCTTGCACGGTGATTCCGGCAGACCAGCCCTTTGCATCCCATGAAGCGCTGGGGTCGTTGGGCGGAGTATTCGATCAGGATGATGCCAACCTGCCAGCGGTGCAAAAGGGCATGAAAAACTCAGCGACCGGCAAGGTCATTCTCGCCAGCTATCAGGAGAGCCGGATCCGGCATTTGCATCAGACCATCGACAAATACCTGAGCTAATCTGACAAGGTCTACGGGCCACAAAAAAAGCCCCGCAGCGCGGGGCTTTTTTACTCTGAGAATGCTCTGCGCGAACGCAAGGTGTTTATCGTATGGCGCCGGCACGATTAACCGCCTCAGCCTTGATGGCGCCCGCTCACATTACTCAGCCAGCGGATGGTGATGTCGATGTCACTGGATCCAGCCTACGCCGCGCTACTGTAGTGAGCCCAAGCGTCTACAAGGGGCTTGGGATCAAAGTAATAGGGGCGAATTTCACAGACTTTGCCGTCGCGGAACCGGAACAATTCGGCCAATCTGGCAGGTGCAAGATCGGGATTTTCGAACCGGAACGACACCATGTTCACTACGTAGTCCCCGCCCACCGTCATGACCTCTGGCTCAAGATCGGCGACCTTCAACGTCCCAAACACATGGGAATACAAATCGCGTAGCGCACTTTTGCCGCGGTACTCCCCCGCCATCGGCAAGCCCTCTGCCTCAATGATGAAAAAATCATCGGTCAGCATGGTCTCCGCGGTATCAAAATCACCTGCGCCCGTTGTGGCATATAGTTGCTGCACAAAGGCTATTTTCTCATCATCGGTCATCGTTTTACCCCCCTCTCTGTGGTTGTCATTGTCGCTATACAGCGTCTATCAAGCCAACACTCGGAATCACCGCCGCGTTTTTGAATTCACTGCTTCAACACAAGCCGGTTAAGCCGAAGCCTCAGCGTATTGCTGGATAATGCGTTTGCCGAGTGCCATTTGGTGCACCTCATCAGGACCATCGGCCTGTCGACACCAACGCGCATAATTAAACTGCTCCGCCATGCACCAATCTTCCGTTAGACCGCCCGCACCATGCATCTGCATACAACGATCGATAATCGCCTGAATCATCAACGGAATACTGATCTTGGTGGCGGAAATCAATTCGATGGATGGTTTCACGCCGTACTGATCGATATGCCAACACGTTTTGTGAACGAGCAATCGGGCCATTTCCAACTCGGCATAGCTCTTGGCGATATTCTCGCGAATCGACTGATGTTGGCTCAGTTTTTTACCGAAGGTTTCCCGGTCCTCCACGCGCTGGCAGGCGAGCTCGAGGCAACGCTGGCCTGCACCAATCAATCGCATACAGTGGTGCATGCGACCAGGGGCCAGACGGCTCTGGGCAATCTCAAATCCCCTGCCCTCGCCGAGCAGAAGGTTCTCTGAAGGCACGCGGACATCTGTGAACGTCACCTCGGCATGCCCAATGGGTGCATCGTCATAACCCAGAGTGGTCAGCGGTCGCAGCACCTCAACGCCCGGTGTGTTCTTGGGCACGAGTATCTGGGTTTGCTGCAGGTGCCTGTTTTCGTTCTCAGCGTCACTCTTGCCCATGACGATAAAAATTTTGCAACGCTCATAGGGTGCACCGGTGATAAACCATTTGTGCCCGTTGAGGACCCACTCGTCCCCATCGCGACGGATGTCGAGCTGGATATTTGTCGCATCGCTGGATGCAACCTGCGGCTCGGTCATGGCATACGAGGAGCGAATTTCCCCGGCCAGCAAAGGAGTCAGCCATTCCGCTTTTTGGGCCTCGGCCCCAAATTTCATCAGGACCTCCATATTGCCCGTATCAGGGGCGTTGCAGTTAAACACCTCGGGCGACCAGATCACTCTCCCCATTTCCTCTGCCAATGGTGCGTAATCCAGAAAACTCATCCCTCCGTGATCGCTATATTCGGCATACTCTGGGGGTACAAAAAGATTCCACAAGCCGGCGGTACGCGCCTTTTGCTTGAGGTCCTCTACCAGCGGCATTGACGCAAATCGATTTTCGGCCGCGTGCAGCGCTTCCTGATGCGCTTTTTCATTCGGATAAATGTGCTCCTGCATAAACGCTTTCAACTCAGTGAGAATGCGGACACTCTTTTCGCTTGGGACAATCATCTGGCACCTCTTGAAAACACTATTTTGATCATAGACCTGATCACTTGCCTGTCGGCAGCCCTGATCAACGCCCATCCTAGCTGTTGGAAAACCGTCTTAGGCTGGCAAGCTTTATTCAGATTCTGATAAACAGACAGGTTGGTTTGTTTTACCCCTCGACCATACTATATAGTCATCCTCCGCCGACACAAACTCCCGCTTCGGCCTCTCTCAATCATGCGCACTGCATGATGATGCGACGGCTTGGTGGGTCAGAAGTGCCGGGGGAGCGCATCGATTGATTTGCGGGGGCAAAATGAATCTCATTTCTGACACAACGTTCCGAAATATCACTCTGGCTCAGGCCGCGGCGGATCGAGCAAACAATCGCCCCGATGACACCGCATTGCTATTTGACTCAGGCTTTCGACTGACCTACGCAGAAGCCTGGCAGCAAGCCAACACATTGGCGGCACATATCCAGGACCTGGGAGTGGGCGCGGGTTCTACGCTGACGTTCCAGCTTCCCAACATACCTGAAACGGTACCCCTTGCCATCGCCGCCTCGCTCTGCGGGCTGGTGATCAATCCTGTGGTCCCCATCTATCGGGGCAAAGAACTGGGATTTATCCTGACCGATGCAAAAACCGAAATCCTCTTTATTCCACATCGGATTCGCGGCTTTGATTACGTTGAGATGATCAACCAATTGAGGCCATCTCTGCCCCACCTGAAACACGTCGTATGCTGTGGCGCGGATAGCGAACTTCCCGGAGACATCATGCGATACGAGGATCTCATGTCCGAGCCCGGACGCGCGTCTGTGATGCCTGTTGATGTTGATCCAGACGATACCAAGGTGGTGCTTTATACCTCCGGTACAACCGGGAACCCCAAAGCCGTTCAGCACAGCCATAACACGCTGGCCAAGGCGCTGGACAATGGCGTAACGGCATGGGGACTCGATCACCGGGATATGATGCTGATGCCCTCCCCGGTTACCCATGTCACAGGCTATGTCAACGGCATTGAACTGCCGTTTTTCACTGATACCCGAGTGCTATTGATGGAGAGCTGGATTGTTAACAAGGCGGCGGCTCTGATCGAACAGCACGGCGCGACGACCTGCGTCAGCGCGACCCCGTTTTTGAGGGAACTGGTAGACACCTGCCGCGATCAGGGGCGCACACTTCCCGGGTTCCGTTTGTTTGCCTGTGGCGGCGCGTCCGTGCCACCGGCACTCATTTATGAAGCGAGAGAGGTGCTGTCGGACTGTCAGGCGGTCAGGGTTTACGGCTCTACCGAGGTGCCTCTCGTGACCGTAGGCTTTGTCGGCAACGACGAGACAACCCTGGCTGCTGAAACTGATGGCCGTGTCTACAACTATGAGGTACGCATCTGTGATGACGAGGGCAACGATCTCGGTCTGAACGTTGATGGAGAAATCTGGGTCCGAGGCCCCGCCACCATGCAGGGCTACCGAGATGGCGAGCAAAACGCGGCGGCCTTTTCAGAGGACGGTTTTTTCAAAACGGGTGACATCGGTCAGTTGCTAGACAGCGAAGCCATTGTCATCACC
>Ga0181567_10003091_pt1 | contig 12367 bp, 10 predicted proteins | sample 101ome_14_FD_133761 | JGI IMG/M metagenome (GOLD analysis project Ga0181567, IMG submission 133761) | Coastal salt marsh microbial communities from the Groves Creek Marsh, Skidaway Island, Georgia - 101403AT metaG (megahit assembly) | ecosystem: Environmental > Aquatic > Marine > Intertidal...
CGGAGCCTGCGCGAAGATATTGTCATTAAGGAGATCCAGATACCTAGTCCATTACCACCAGTCGAGGATATTCTTGCTGAGTTTGAGGCAGCAAGAACCCCCAAAACGCGAGCGATCTCATTTTGCCACGTAACCAGAGGAGGTCATCTATACCCTGTCAAGGAGCTCTGCACCTGGGCACGAGAACGGGGAATTATCAGCCTGGTTGATGGTGCCCAAGCCGTGGGTCAATTCAGCGTGGATCTGAAGAATTTGGGCTGTGACGCCTACGCTGCCAGTCTCCATAAATGGACACTAGCGCCTTGTGGAACAGGTTTCATGTATATCAGCCAAGCTTCAGCAGACCAGTTCAGGTCGATTTTCAGTGCTGATCCGGATACAATCGCCTATGGCGCGCCGGGCACGGCAGATTTACCAGTCAGAGCAGGAATTGGACCAGCACTGGCCTTCATCGAGTCCATTGGTCTGGACAGGACTGAGGCCCGCTGCCGCTACCTATCCGATTATCTCAAAAACCGTTTATCAAACGAAGACGGTGTAACTCTTTTATCCGGAACACGGCATCAGTCCGCTCCCGGTAGCACGATTTTTGAGATGGCCGGCGTTGATGCCCTCGCGGCCGTTGATCAATTGGCAGACGTCAATGTGCACATCGATGAGCACCAACGCGATGGGCACAATGCAATCAGAATCTCAACGCACTTCTACAATACGAGAACTGAAATCGACAATGCAGTGGATCATCTCCTCAGTATTCGCGGGACAATGCATTCCACATGACCTTGAAATACTCTCTCGGACTGGCTACCCAGCCCATGCTCGTATCAACGATGCATAACTAGTCGCGCCGATTAAAGAATGGGGAATGGGACACACGTCCCATTCCCCATTCTTCTCAACGAGACCTATCCAGCGGCTAATTCGTGGAAGGAATACCAGCGCCACCGGAAGGAGCAAAGTTCCCGTGGATCAAGAGCCAGTCTCCTGACCATGGATCCAGGCTCCAGACGCTAGAAGCGCGTGCTTGGTAGTCGACAACAGTACCGTCGCCCGTCTTGTACTGACCTGCATTCATGTGCGTTGCCACAGCCGTGCGATAATCGCTGTTGAACGTTACATCGACGTCCGAAACCTCCAGAGAGAGCCACTCAGCACCTGCTCCAAGTGCCGCAAGAACCTCGTCCTTGGTAGCTCTGTAGCATGCCTCCATATTGGAATCGCAGTGCGATGAATTCGGCGCCAGTAGTGCTGCACGGGCTTCCACGTCAGCCTCCTCATCTGAACCTGACCAGAAGGCCTGAACCTGTTCATGGATAGCCTTTGCGAGATTCTCCTCGTTCATGGCGCGCCAGATAGTACCGGCCCGGTCTGCGTACATAGAGGGATTACCACCCTTATCTACAGCTGAGCGGATGGCAGCCCAGGCACCCGCTTTTTCGCCCGCGTTCCATAGAATCTCAGATCGGGAGTCAGCTGCGTTGGGGCCCTCGTGGGCTGCATCGTAAAGATCCAAATAGCGAAGAGCCCTTACCATATTCGCCTCTTCAATACCCCAGCTAGGACCTGCGTAGGCATATGCGAGCATGTTATAGGCGCTCGCGGCATGGTCTGGATAGGCTTCAACGAAAGCCTCCATATTTTCCGCAACGGTACCTTTATCACTATCCCAAGCAGACATCCAGGCAAAAATAGGCGCTTTATTGCCCGAGTCAACGATGGCCGTTGCAGCAGGCTGCCACGGATCGTCGCTTTGCATGAGATCCAGCCACAGGCGCTCGTCTGACGACAAGCTCATCTCCGACGCTTCGCTCAGAAGGGCATCTTGAGAATCGCCAGAGGCATTGGCCTGCACCAATTTTGCAATACCGCAGCCTTCATCAATCAGAAGCGCAGCACGAGCCATACCGATGGCCATGGATCGTTCAACATTGATAAAGGAAACCAGCGCCTGATCAGCAATTGCTGCCCCGTGATCAGAGCAACTGGTATTACCAAACCAACTAGATTGAGCTTGGGCGGAAAAACCCAGCGAGGCGAGAAGTATCAGACTAAAAAACCGTTTCATAAGGCAAAGAGGTAGTTTTGACAATCGTTAAGGCTGGCAAATGAATAATTGTCAAACTTTTATCCAATTACAAATTAAGATAATGATACCTCACTTATGCCTCCTATTAACAGTAGTTTAGGTTCGTGTGACTGCAGTAATACTGAACACCATCGGCACACACTCTTTGCCATGATTCGATTGCTATACGAATCATCCATTTTGTGCCCTCGGCAGGAATCGAACCTGCGACGCATGGTTTAGGAAACCAACGCTCTATCCACTGAGCTACGAGGGCTATCTTGGGCGCATAGAAAACCATCGACCCCACACCGGTTCCCTGCCATGCCCTTGGACATCGACCGGCTGCGTGCCGACACCCCCGGCTGCGAGCACGTGCTCCACTTCAACAACGCCGGCGCGGGCCTGATGCCCCAGCCGGTGTTGGACGCCCTGCAAGGGCACATCGTCCATGAATCCCTGATCGGCGGATACGAAGCACACCATGCGGCCAAGGAATCGTACGACGACACCTATGCCGCCATCGCTGAACTGATTGGTGCCAAGCCGGACGAGATCGCTCTGGTCGAAAATGCCACGCGCGCTTGGGATCAGGTCTTCTACGGCACGCCCTTCAAGCGGGGCGATCGCATCATCACGGCGCATGCGTCCTATGCCAGCAATTATCTGGCGATGCTGCAGCAGAAAAAGCGATATGGCATCGAGATCGATGTCATCGGAAACGATGAGCATGGGCAGGTGGACATCACGGAACTGGAAGCTTCCATCACGGAGCGCACGCGGCTCATCTGTCTTACGCACATCCCGACCAACGGCGGACTGATCAACCCTGCCCAAGAGGTAGGACGGATTGCTCGCAAGCACGATGTCCCCTACCTGCTGGACGCGTGTCAATCAGCCGGCCAGACGGACATCAACGTGGAGCGTATCCAGTGCGACTTCCTCTCCTCCACGGGCCGGAAATACCTTCGCGGGCCGCGTGGCACCGGTTTCCTGTACGTCCGGACCGAAGCCCTGGACCTGATCGAGCCGCCCTTCTTGGACCTGCACGCTGCCGAATGGGTGGGGCGAAATACGTATAAAATGGCCCCGGGCGCCAAGCGGTTCGAGAATTGGGAAGGCTTCGTGGCTGGCAAGATTGCGTTGGGGTCAGCCGTCCGCTATCTCCTCGAGCTGGGGCCGGACGACGTCTATGCACGCATCGCGGAGATCGCTGCCCTGCTGCGCAGTCGGTTGTCGCACATAGACGGCATCACCGTGCATGACCTGGGGCTGCGGAAAGGGGGCATCGTGACGTTCTCGCATGATAAGACCGACGTTCGACGTATCAAGATCGCCCTGGATCAGGCTGGAATGAACACCAATCTGGCTGTGCCGAAGTGGGCGCGATTGGATGCCGAGGCCCGCGGGCTGCCGATCATGATCAGGGCGTCCGTACACGCTTACAATACGGAAGAGGAAGTAGAGGCGTTTACAGAAGCTGTTCGGCGTATCGCAGCCTGACTTCGGTTGCACCCCCCGAGGGAAGCCGCTACATTGACGTTTCACCCACCCGGAACGCTGTGCAAAAAGATACCCCCACGACCCGCTCTCCCATCTGGGCCTGGGCGACGTACGATTTTGCCAACTCGGCCTTCACGACGCTGGTCGTCACGTTCGTCTACGCAGCGTTCTTTGCCAAAGGTATTGCGCCAGACGAAACTACAGGCACAGATTTGTGGTCCATGGGCATCACAATTTCCGCGCTTGTCATTGCCGTCCTTTCTCCCTTCATGGGGGCCATGGCCGACCGTGGCGGGTATCGAAAGCGGTACCTCGGCATTGCCACGATCATCTGTATCCTGGCCACCTACGGCCTGTTTTTTCCGCAAAAAGGGGATGTCTGGTTTGCCCTGAGCCTATTCGTCGTGGCCAACGTGGCCTTCGAGATGGCGAACGTGTTCTATAATGCCTTCCTGCCCGACATTGCCCCGCCGGACCGTATCGGACGCGTATCAGGGTTTGGCTGGGCGCTTGGCTACATCGGTGGTCTGTTGTGTCTGGTCGCGGGACTGTTCCTGTTCGTGCAGCCCGATCCTCCCCTGTTCGGCCTGAACGCTGAGACCGATGCCCAATTCCGCGCTACCAACCTGCTGGTGGCCACGTGGTTTGCCCTTTTCAGCATTCCCATGTTTTTGTTGGTCAAGGATGAACGTGTCGAGAATCCTCCACCGGCGCGGCAGCTCATTCGGGAAGCAGGGCAGGACCTGAGGCGGGTATTCGACGAGATAAAAACCTACCGACAGGTATTTCGTCTGCTCCTCGCGCGCTTGGTCTACAATGATGGACTGATTACCATTTTTGGCTTCGGTGGGATCTACGCCACCGTCGTTTTTGACTTCACCCTGGACGATGTCATCGTATTCGGTATTGCGCTGAACCTGGCAGCGGGAGCCGGCGCGTGGGCGATGGGCTATCTGGATGACAGGATCGGCGGCAAAACCACAATCCTGATCTCCATTGTGGGCCTGATTGCAGCCACCCTGCTTGCGGCATCTACGGAGTCTGTTGCATGGTTCTGGGTAGCCGGCATTGGAGTGGGCCTGTTGGCAGGTCCGAATCAGTCGGCTTCCCGCTCCCTGCTGGGCCGCTTCACCCCGGAAATGAAAGAGAATGAGTTCTACGGGTTCTTCGCGTTTTCGGGCAAGTTCACGGCATTTCTTGGGCCGCTGTTGCTTGGAAAAATGACCCTTCTTTTCGGTACCATGCGTGCCGGAATTGTGGTTGTAGTCGTCCTTTTCCTGATTGGAGGCGCGCTGCTCCTGCGGGTCGATGAAAACGAGGGAATCGAGGGTTCGGGTAGAGTATGAGTACGACTGTCGCTGACATACATAATGCCATAGAGGCGTGGGCGCCTGCCGCCACTGCACAGTCATACGACAATGTGGGTCTACTCGTGGGGCGCATGGACCGTCCGATTTCACGCGTACTCGTGGCGCTCGACCTGACGCACGACGTTTTGGAAGAAGCCATTGGGATGAGCGCAGAGTGCATTGTCACGCATCACCCCCTGATTTTCAAGGGCATCAAGCGGCTGACTGATGCTTCCCTGGAGTCTTCCCTGGCACTGCGTCTGGCCGAAGCGGGTATCGCGCTCTATGCCGCGCACACAAATCTGGACGCAGCCCGGAACGGGGTCTCTTTCCAGTTGGCGCGCGATCTCGGTGTACAGGATCCGACATTTCTTTCGACCCTCTCCGACAGTTTGGTCAAGCTGGTCGTTTTCTGCCCCATGGATGCGGCCGATGGGGTGCGCAACGCTATGTTTGCAGCCGGCGCGGGCCAGGTGGGCAACTATTCCGAGTGCTCCTTTTCCTCGGCGGGATCGGGCACCTTCAGGCCGGGCGATGGCACGGATCCCCACATCGGTCAATCGGGCGGTGCGCGCGAACAGGTATCCGAGCTTCGTATCGAGGTGGAAGTGCCGCGATGGAAACTGAGCGCCGTGGTTGGGGCGATGAAGGATGCGCATCCGTATGAGGAAGTCGCCCACGACATCATTCCTGTACAGCAGGACTATCGCGATGCCGGCATCGGGGCCATTGGAGATCTGCCGGCTCCGATTTCCTTTGACGCGTTCCTTTCAACTGTTGCGCGAGCCCTGGACAATCAAGCGCTGCGTGTGGTCGGTGATTCGGACCGCTCCATCCAACGCGTGGCCGTGTGCGGTGGGTCCGGTTCGGACTTTATCGGATTGGCGATGAGAGCCGGTGCCGATGTGTACGTGACGGCAGATATCACCTACCATCGCTACTTCGAGGTGCTTGCTCGCGATGGCACCGTACGCATGGCTCTCGTGAATGCGGGCCATTATGAGACGGAGCGGTGCACGGAGAAGCTTCTGGTCGACTACCTGAACCGCAGCGTCTCAGGGGTGCGCTTCGTGGCTACTGCACACAGAACGGCGCCTGTACGGACTTGGGTATCGGGAATGTAGGACGAGGCACGTCCTTACACATTCTTCGCAGGCGACGGGGTGAACTTTATCGCAGCGCTACCGTTATTTCGTCTTCTGTTCACATCCGTAAATCTGCATCAACCGCAGCATGCCGACCACCACCGAGCACTCGATCTCCGACCAGCTGGTTGCCCTCGTCCGCCTCCAGAACATCGACAGCAAGATCGATCAGATCAAAAAGCTGCGTGGGGACCTTCCTGACGAAATCAGCGATATGGAAGATGAAAAGGCGGGCCTTACCACCCGGCTTGAGAAGCTGAAGCAGGAAGTAAAAGACGGTACCGTGGCCGCAGGACAAGCGGAAAACGATATCAAGGATGCAGAAGGGCTGATAAAGAAGTACGAGGAGCAACAGCTCCAGGTGCGCAATAACCGCGAGTATGATGCCCTGACCAAGGAAATCGAAGCGCAGAAGCAGCGGATTACCGACGCCACTGCGCGCGGGGAAGAACTCGAATTGCAGAAGCCCGCACTGGAAGCAGCCATCGAAGAAGCGGAAGAGCGACTGAAGGCGCTCGAAGCCGAACTCAGCGAGAAGCAGGGCGAGCTGGCCGAGGTAATGGAAGACACCAAGAGCGAACAGGCCGACCTGGAAAAACTGCGCAAGAAGGCGGAGAAAGATGTGGACGAACGCTATGTGCGCGCCTACGACCGTCTGCGCTCCCGCGTACGGGACGGCCGTGCCGTTGTGCCCCTTGAGCGCGGTGCTGCCGCCGGTTTTTCCGTACCGCCGCAACGTCAGCTGGAAATCCGCCAGCGCAACCGCATCGTAGCGTGCGAGCATACGGGGCGTATTGTTGTCGATGGCGACCTCTTCCGCGAGACGGTGGAGAAAGCAGGCTGAGGACGGACGCTAAACGTTCCAGACACATTGGACGGCGCCGCGGGAAACCCGCGGCGCCGTTTTTCATTTTATGAGAGCTGACCGGATCATCGCGTCGGGTTCACCCGGCGAGGAAAGTCCGAACACCACAGGGCACCACGCTTCCTAACGGGAAGGCGCATTGTTACAGACAGTGCGACGGCACGTGCAACAGAGAGCAGACCAGCCGATGGCCCCTCGGGGCACAGGTGATGGGTGAAAGGGTGGGGTAAGAGCCCACCGGCGGCCTCGGGTGACCGGGCCGGCCAGGTAAACCCCGTGGGGTGCAAGGTCAAGCAGCATCGCTGCCCTCGGGCGGCAGGGCGGCTCGTCCTGATTGATGCGGGTAGACTGCTAGAGGCTGACGGCGACGTCAGTCCCAGATAAATGATGATCTCCCGGTTGGCTTGGCCATCCAGCTGGCAGACAGAATTCGGCTTACAGGTCAGCAAGGCCACTTATTTGAGTACGCACTCATTGACATGGGGCCCGGCGCGGAGACGCGCCGGGCCCCTGCCTTATTCGGGTCCAGACATAAAAGGACAATCTGTTCATCCCGGTTGGCCCCCTCGTTCATCCCGGTTGGCCTTTGGCCAGAGGGATGAACACAAACAAAACAGGGCGCGCCGGCATCCGCCGGCGCGCCCTTCGCAATTCTCAAACGAGGATCCGTTTACTCGTTGCCGCCCTCGTCTGCCCCTGCATCGGCGGGTGCGGCATCTGCCGGAGCCGGCAGCACAGGAGCCTGAACAGCGCCTGCATCCGCATTCTGCTGAATCACCGAGCTGCCCTGCGTCTCGGGACCGATCACGAAGTTCGACAGGATGCACAGGACGATGAAAGCCGTTGCCAGCGTCCACGTGGCCTTTTCAAGGAAATCGGGTGCCTGACGCGATCCGAGGATCTGCGTTGTTGCGCCACCGGCAGCAATACCTGCCAGACCGCCGCCCTTTCCACTCTGAAGCAGAACGACAAGCGTCATCAAGACGGCGATGATGGAAATAAGAACGATCAGAAACGTGAACATGGCTTTTCAGGTAGTTTGCGTCGCCCGTCCGTCACTAAGGACAAGCATATCGCGTACATGTGTCAGCCGGGAAAGATACGCTGACCTGCGCTCCCATTTCAAGGGTCAGCTCCTCAAGCCTGCCGGTTCGCAGAGGTTTCACGCCGATCGGAATGACAATCCGTGGGTTATACCACTCGGATTCAATAAGGGCGATGAAGCGATGTCGCGGCAGCAACCGCCATGGCCGCCGTCTCCGCCCGCAGCCGCCGTGGTCCGAGCCACACGGTCTCCCAGCCATGCTGTCCGGCCATCGCGACCTCACCATCCGAGAATCCACCCTCTGGACCGATCAACACCGAGAGCCCCTTCTCCCTCCCCAATACGTCACGCAACGGCCTCGCATCCGGACTTGCTTCATGGCAAATAATGCGGGTCGCCTCCCCTTGTCGTAGGATGTCCTCAAACGACGTGGGTTCGTCCAGGCGGGGTAATCGGCTCCTACCGCTCTGCTTGAGCGCCGAAACGAGAATATGATGTAATCGGCGCATCTTCAGTCGGGATGACTGCGTGCGTTCTGTTGTCAGTGGCGTAATCCGGGTGCATCCCAATTCGACGGCCTTCTCCAGAAACGTCTCCCAACGCCCCGGCTGATGCAAAATGCCCAACGCAATATGCAGGCTGTATGCCGACTCCCCAACATCTTCTTTGCGTTCCCGGACATTCCCTGCCACCACCGGCGAAAGCATGGTCACTTCGACCAAACAGGTTGCCCCCATACCGTCGACAACCGTAATCAGATCCCCCTCCTGAACCCGCAAGACTTTGCGGGCGTGACGGCTCTCCTCCTCGGATAAACAGACGGATTCGCCCGAAAAATCCTCCGGTGGAGCATAGAACCTGTGCTTTTCTTTACTCACGACGCGTCTCGTGTACCTAGAGTCCAAACGAAAGGCCGATGTGCACCCTGCCCTCGCTCCAGGTGATATCGGGATTGAGGGCATAGGACAGGGACAACGGGCCCACGGCTGATGAGAATACGAACCCGAACCCATATCCGGGATGAAAGCCTTCACCTCGGGAGAGGATCGGGGGCAGTCCGGATTCGAAATCTGCGTCCACGACCACCCAACCAGCATCGAAGAAGAGAAAACCCCAAGAGCGCCTGTCCACGTACCATCGTCCCTCGAGGAATGCCCTGCCAACCGTCGTCCCTTGGAATCGGTTTTCATCATACCCACGGAGGGAGGTTGCGCCACCCAGGAAAATCAACTCACTGACGTCGGTCCTCCCTGCCCGGATGGCCTGTATGTCCACGCCAAGGGCCCATCCTACGTGACGATGCGACATCAGGTAGAGATCCAAGTCCATTTCCAGCCGCTCCCTGCGTTCGCTGCGATCCACAAAGAGCGTATCCCCGGCCACAATTTCGCGCCCACGCGAGGATCGGATACCCCGTTCCAGCGCCGTTTCCAGACGAAAACCCTGTCGGGGATAGCGGGTGTCATCCAACCGCGAAATGAGCATCGTAAGCCCACCCATGCGCGATGAGGACCGGGGTACACGCTGACGCTGACCGATCAAGTCCGATCCACTGAAGCCGGCGCGCGTCCCATCGGCCGAAAAGGAGGCACCAATCCAGGTTGCTGCATCGAATTGGTAGCGAAGGCCGGTTCCGATCCGTGTCTGGTTCCATGTCGAATCCTGCTGATGCCCCTGCAGCTCCACATGCCCACGCAGGGGCCATCCCCCCGGGGCGGGTGATTCCAGGAACACGTGTGCCGAGGAGGCCTGACCGGGCAGGCGACGTATGGCAGCCTCGATCATGCGCCCCCTTCCAAAGGCATTGTTGAGCGCCAAATGGCCTGAACCCATGAACCGGGAGGTGCCTCCCTCCACACCGGGCAGCGCCCCGGCAACAAAATCGAATCGTCCCGGCGGCATCGGCTCGACAGGTAACACGAGGATGGCTGTGGAATCGGAAAACAGCTCAAATCGCCCTGGCATGACCCGTTCGTGCCATCCCGCCGCCGCGACCAAGGCCCGAGCCGCTTCCAGATCGTCTCCGGCAAGCAACTGCCCGGAACGCATTCCGGTGACCGTCTCAACAGTAGCGGCATGCGTCCTGTCGTCACCTTCAAGAACGACGCGCTCGAGTCGGGTGGCCTTCCCGCGGTTCATGTTGATAAGCAGATGAAGCCCCTCTCCTTCCACCTCCGCACGGACAATGCCTGCTTCCGCAGCCAGATAGCCCGATTGCGACGCTTCCGTCAGCAGCCTTGTCATGACGGATTCTATCCGCTCCTTGGTAGCTGGCTCTCCGACATCATCCTGCAGCCTGTGCGGCTCCATCCCCTCGTCAGTTTCCACCGTTACCGATGCAATGGGCACCAGCGGTCCGGGACGAACCCATACAGCCTTCGAACCCTGACCGATCGAATCGAGCTTGGCAATGAAATGCGCCTGTTCATGGTACCATCCCAGCAGGCGCTCCTGCCAGGCCGTACTCTCATCGGGCTGCGGAATGCCCTGCGGCCACGTGCGCTCGACATAGCCATCCTCAAGGCGCTCCAGCAGTACGTAGCCCGGTTGCAATCGGTCCTGTGCGAAGCCGCTCAGGGGGAGACAGGACAGAAGGCACCAGAGCGCCCGGATCCAGGGGCTCCTCCACCGTGTATGACCATCCATCATCATCCGAACAGTCCGATCATGATCAAAAGGGGTCCGATAAAAAGCTCAGCTGACAGGGCCGCTGCCGTGATACCGGTACTGCTGGCAGGTCTCTTGGCGTTCAGCATGCCCATCGGTGCCTCCCACGCTTCGAAAGCTGCCGGATCTGCGCCCCCGACTGCGCATTGGAATCATGAACCCTTTGCCAGCACTTCCGTTTCGCGCCTTGCGGCGCCCGACACCGTAGCGGCCGGGGACGTTTTCATTGTACAACTGCCGGACTCCCTCTCGGGGATTCCCATTTCAAGGTATACGGCCACACGTCTTCCCCTCAGGAGCTGGCTCCTGGAGAAGAGCTTTTTCTGGGAGACGACCGATGAGGATCGGGGACGCCATGCGTTTGACCTGAACGCCACGCCCGATACAGACACCGGTTCTGCGGATGCCATCCCGTTCACCCTGCATGTCCTTGTTCGGTGAAAAACACGTCCCACACGGTATCCCAAGCGGCGTCCCAAACGGCCCCGACGCATCTCACTGATGCCTCCCGAGCGCGCCTGGCTCGTTGGTTCGATGCCAACAGGCGCCATCTCCCATGGCGTGAGCATCCAGACCCGTGGCACATATGGCTCTCCGAGGTCATTCTGCAGCAGACCCGCGTCGATCAAGGCCTACCCTATTTCCAGCGCTTCGTAACGCATTTCCCGACCGTGCATGCGATGGCGAAAGCGCATCTCGACGAGGTGCTGCGTCTGTGGGAAGGGCTCGGGTATTATTCCCGCTGCCGCAATCTGCACAAGGCAGCGCGTATCGTGGTTTCCGAGCTGAACGGTGTCCTTCCCCAGACCTACGAGCGGTGGCTGGCCTTGCCAGGAATCGGTCCCTACACAGCTTCGGCCATCAGTTCCATCGCCTTCGGGCAGCCCCATGCCGTTGTGGATGGCAACGTCATCCGTGTATTGACACGACTGCATGCCTTTGGATCCATCGTTTCCGAGTCCTCCTCTCGACGACAGATTGATGCGTGGGCCCAGTCGTTTCTGGATACGGCCCAGCCGGGACGGCACAACGAGGCTGTCATGGAACTGGGCGCCCTGGTGTGCCTTCCGCGCCAACCAGCCTGCGAGATCTGCCCCCTGCAGGAAAGCTGCTTGGCTCATGAAGCAGGAACACAGGAGCGCTTTCCGGTCAAAAAGACCAAGCAACCCGTTCCCCATTACGATATCGCCATCGGCGTCGTCCGCGACGCGTCCTCCCGTATCTTCATCCAGCAGCGGGACGCCGACGCCATGCTAGGGGGTCTCTGGGAGTTCCCCGGGGGTAAGGTGGAAGAAGGCGAAACCCCCGCTGAGGCATGCCGACGCGAGGTACAGGAGGAGACAGGTATGGAGGTGGAGCCGCTGACGTGTATTGCGACCATCAAGCATGCTTACTCCCATTTTCGCATTACGCTTCATGCGTTTGAATGCGCGACGGTATCCACCTCGGATCTGAACGTATCGGCACCGCATGCATGGATTGCGAGGAAGTCGTTTGGCGATTACGCCTTCCCGCGGGCCAATCGGAAGCTGCTCGACATCCTCTCCGAGCAGGGGTAGGCACGGCGCGGGGCGTTCCTTCCGGACCCGGCCGCGGAACCCTCCCCTCACCCATGCTTTAGCACGGAAACCACGTACAGATTATGGATTCCAATCTCCTCTTTTGGCTCTTCCTGGCAGCCATATACATCCTGCAAGCCATGGCTTCCAGGAAGAAAAACACAGGAGA
>Ga0181567_10003099_pt1 | contig 12347 bp, 10 predicted proteins | sample 101ome_14_FD_133761 | JGI IMG/M metagenome (GOLD analysis project Ga0181567, IMG submission 133761) | Coastal salt marsh microbial communities from the Groves Creek Marsh, Skidaway Island, Georgia - 101403AT metaG (megahit assembly) | ecosystem: Environmental > Aquatic > Marine > Intertidal...
AGCAACTGCAGGACCTTTTCGGCATTGGCAACCATGGCATCAAGCTCACGATAGCCCTCTTCAGGGCGTACGATCTTGATCATTTCCACTTTATCAAACTGATGAACGCGGATCATGCCGCGTGTACCGACGCCAGCAGCTCCTGCTTCAGCCCGAAAGCATGGGCTGTAAGCACAATAAAAAACAGGGAGATCTTCTTCCTTGAGCAGTTCTTCACGATGAATGTTCGCAACAGGGGCTTCAGCAGTCGGAATGAGGTAAAGTTTGCCGAGGGTTGAACCATCCTGTCCTTCCTGAACAGCGTAGGCTTGATCGTAAAACTTTGGGAATTGCCCCACGCCGGTCATGCACTCGGGACTCACCACAAAAGGAGGAGACACTTCCACGTAGCCGTGTTCCCGGGTGTGCAAGTCGAGCAGGAATTGAATCAGGGCCCTTTCCAGACGAGCCCCCCAGCCTGTGTAGAGTAAGAACCCGCTTCCTGAGAGTTTGGCCCCGCGAGCAAAATCTATCAGCGAAAGACGCTCAGCGAGGGTGACATGGGATTGAGGGGTGAAATCAAATGAAGCGGGTTCACCCCAGGTCCTGATTTCAGGATTATCGGCCTCGCTGGTTCCATCAGGGACACTTGGATGCGGTAAGTTTGGCAAAGAAAGCAGGATGGCATCCTGCGCTGCGATTGCTTGGTTCACTTCACGATCCATGGCTGCAATGCGATCCCCGAGCTCGCGAGTTGTTTCTTTGCGCGCTGCGGCCTCCTCATGACACTGCTTGGCCATGAGCGCTCCGATCTCCTTGGACACAGCCTTGCGCTCAGCCTTGAGCTGCTCAACCTCGGTCAGCAAGGCTCGCCGTTTGGCGTCCAATTCCAGGAGTGAGTCGACCTTTTCTTCCTCGCCTCCATGTCGAGAGGCTAACCTTTGCTTGGCCTCATCGGCATGCTCCCTAATCCAGCGTATATCCAACATAAGCCGCGACTATAAGCGCAGTGCTTGCATTGTGGCAAGCGCCCCAAATGGCATCAAGCCTGCCCCCTGGTGACTCAGGGCTGACTGGCGCGCAAACGGTAAATACGATGCCCCGTATCATCCGAGAACAATAGGGAGCCATCGGGTGCCTCAATGCAATCAGTCGGCCTACCCAGGATTTCACTCCCATCCTTGAGGAAATCGACTATTTTGAGTTCCCCGTAGGGATGTCCCTCATCGAAAAGAATCCGTGAGACTCGATAACCCACCTTTTTTGTGGCATTCCACCCTCCCTTAAACGCCACGAAGGCATCGCCTTGAGCGCCAGGAATAGCGTCTCCCTGATAGAAGCACATCCCATTGCCTGAACAGTGTGCAGGGAAGAGCCATTCTGGGATGATATTCTTGGAGGCCATTTCCAGCAGGTCGGGATGCTCAAGAAAATTCAGATTAGGCATGTTTTTACCGAGTATGTAGGGATGCCCATAAAAGCCTCCCTTGACGTAGTGATTGAGCTCAGCGGGTGGGTTGTGATCGGTAATGGGCTGCCCCCATTGCGGCTGTTTGGACTCCCACTTCGTGGCAAGGGTGTCAATGTCGTGATCCACTCCCCAAATCTCATCACTACCCGGCCTGACAACAAGCTTCTCGGTGTTCCGAATGCCCGTGGCAAAAAGTTCCTTGCCGCTACCATCCAGAGCGAATGTCCAGATTTTCTTGCGATCATTCTCGGTAATCGGTTCATCGGTAGCATTACTCTGGTCACCAACATGCGTGTAAATGCGGTCTTGGTGAATAAGAAGGGCTCGCCACTTATGCCCTCCCCCAGTGATGGGTAGCTGATCCTCACCCACAATCACTTTGACTTCCTCAGCTTTACCATCCTGATCCCGGTCAGTCGCTCGATAAATATGGTTCATGTCAGCACACCAAAGTGAGCCGTCATAAAACTGAACTCCCTGCAACACCTTTCCTGACTCGTAGCCTTCCAGAAAAGTCGTCTTGGATTCGTAGTGTCCATCCCCATCTTTATCTTCACATCGGTAGATGGTTCCCTCACTTGGCACACTGACGAACATGCCCCCACGCTCATCCAACGCCATAAAACGTGGTTTGCGTATTGAATCCACCGCCACGCTCAGGGTGTAGCCTTCTCTGACCCAGACGCCTTCTGGAACCTCTGCAGCCATCAGGGCCTGAGCGAAGAGATTAATGCAGAGCAATCCACTGAAATGGTATCGCAGAGAGGGGTTTAAAGTGGGGAATTTCATGGTGAGAAACTTTAGGTTTGCCCTGCCCAAAGATCAAGCGTCAAGGTAGGGCTGATGGCCGCCACCAAGTCCCATCTCTTTGTCTATGGCACCCTGATGCAGCAGATGAATAACCCTTTCGCCATCAGGTTGGCGACCATGGCAGCCCTGGTCGGCCCAGCGACCGCCCAAGGCCGACTCTTCCACCATCCCCAAAACTATCCCTGTGCGGTCTGTTCCCCCGATAGGCATGACCGTATTCACGGCCAAGTGTATCGCATGGAGGATCCAGAGGCTTGCTTTGAGTTCCTCGACCCCTATGAGGACTGTGATATGAACCAACTGAGCCAATCACTTTTCATTCGAACACAGACTTCCGTCGACATGGGCCATGGTCTGTCTGTTTTGAGTTGGATGTATTTCTGGAATCGACCTCTAAACGGGATGTTACCCATTGACTCGGGATGCTTCACCTCGATTAGGGGCTAAAACCGTTGAACACCGACCCGTGGCGGTCTATAACCCTCTCGTGGTCACGAGAGCACCACATCCCATATCCAATCATGAGTTTGCTAATCATCGGTACGACGGCGCTGGACTCCATCAAGACACCCCACCAGGAAAACCCAAGGCTTCTGGGTGGCTCGGCCAGCCATGCTGCGGTGGCAGCCAGTTTCTTCACTCCCGTGCATCTCATGGGCATTGTTGGAGATGATTTCCCAGACACTTACATCCAACTATACGAAAAGCATGGGATTGATCTCAGCGGCCTGGAAAGAGCATCCGGCAACACCTTTCACTGGGAGGGTGAATATGAGGTCAACATGAACAATCGCCGAACCTTGGAGACAGATCTTGGCGTCATCGAAAACTGGATGCCTTCGGTGCCAACACCGCTAAAACATAGTGAATACGTCCTGCTGGCTAACTGTGCTCCACAGCTCCAGCACCACATTCTCCGACAAATGATTCAACCTCGGTTCGTGGCTGTCGACACCATGGATCTGTGGCTGAACATCGCCCGCCAGGAATTGGAATCCTTGTTGAAAGAGGTCGATTGCCTTGTTCTCAATGACAGCGAGGCCCGTCAGCTTATGGAGGAGGACAATGTCGTGAAGGCGGTCCAGGCCATGCACCGATTTGGCCCACGTCAGGTGATTGTCAAAAAAGGTGAACACGGAGCCATCCTGTCGGGTCCGGACGGTCTCTTTATCGCACCAGCTTACCCCTTGGATCAGGTCGTTGACCCAACCGGAGCTGGCGATTCTTTTGTGGGAGGCATGATGGGATATCTGGCCCATCATGGAGGGGATGTGGCCAAGCATCTGCGAGCCGCCATCATCCATGGTAGCATCACCGCCTCATTTTGCTGTGAAGGGTTTGGTCTGAATACCACCACCGAGACAACTCGAGCCTTGATCGATCAGCGTGTGGAAAAGCTAAAAGGCATGGTGGGCTACTAAGAACGCCCTTAAAAAAAACACCGCGGGACTACTCAAGTCTTAGCAAGCTCAGGGGGTTATCGGTGAGATCCAGCATCTGTCCGCCAGCCCAGAGCGGACTGAGGCCCTCATCCTGCCAGCGGCAGACGCGGTAGAGGGTTGCATAACTCATATCCGGGGCACTCATACCCTGCCCCCCGACAAGCTCACTACCCCGTCTGAGGTTATCCATCATCCAGGCAGGTTGCAGGAGGTGAAAAGGGTTCCGAGTGACTTCACCCACATGAAAAGATGTTCCGGTGACCATCTCGATCACATCATCCTCACTGGAAGCCACCATGAGGTTGGGATCTGCCATGGCACCCCAGTATTCGGTTAACACGACCACCACTTGATCACGCTGCTCCCAATGCTTGAGGGCATCCATCAGCAACCAATGGACCCCAATATGCGTGGAATTCCAGTCTTTAGCATGAGGAAAGAAAATCACCTTGGGTGATTGGCTTCTTAAGACACCCACAATGGCCTGAACATCCTGTTCCCAAGACTCAGGATCGGCTTGACGACGCTGACAATGAACCCCCTCCAAACCCCGTTCACCCATGGCTATCAGACCAAAACCAAGGTAATGACAAGCAGCTACCAGTTCTTCCATGCGTGCGGCCTGGCGAGATCGGTTGCTGCCCTGGGTGACAGCCACGTTCATCACATTGAACGAAGCCTGTTTGAGCAACCTCAGGGCGAGTCCGGCGATGATGCACTCATCATCGGGATGTGGGGAAAAGATCAAGGCCTTGGGAGCGTCATCAGGGATCGGAGAACGCTTGCATGGAGCGTAACCTCCATTAGCCAGGCCTCTACCTTCTCGAAGAAGTCGTGCCTGAGTTTGGACCAATGCTTGGTAATCTGAAATAGGTTCCATGAATCAATAAGGGCCTTCTTTGGTATCGGTGGGATTTTGCGCAAGCAGGCTTCTCACCGACGGTAATGAGCCAGAAAACCAGGGGTATCTCCTGCAAGGTCCTTCTGTCGCTGAGCAGCTAATAGCGAACCATAGGTCACCAAATCATGGGCCAGCCCGTCCAGACGCCCCAGAAGATCTCCCGAGGTAATCTGTCCTTCGTTCAGATCGGCTCGATCGCTAAAACTGACTCCGTAAGGCAACCCCCATGCGTAGCACTGCCTCATTACGGTTCGTATTTGATCGTGTACGGTCAATCCCTTCTCGTGAGAGCCCACAACTGAAGCAAAGAGTTTGCCGGCAAATTCCTTCCAGAAGTGGTCCAAGAAATTCTTCAGAGCACTACTCATGCTCCCATGGTAATCAGGGGTACCCAGCAAAATGACGTCCGCTTCCATGACTCGCTGTTTCAGTGAGGTGTAACACTCCCCCGAAAAAGCGGTTTGCACATCGAACAAAGGCAGGTCTTCGGTGGCATAATCGAAACTCACGACCTGACAACCCAGTTTTTCCAGCAGTGAACCCGCATGCATGACCACCGCGCGCGTTGTGGATTCGCGACTTCGATTGCCTACCACAAGGAGCACATTGAGCGGACTTGGCTGTGGATTGGATGACATGATTGGCATTCCACCATGCCACATAGGACGGATCAAGAAACTTCATTGACCTCCAATCGACCATTATTCAATCTCAATCCAAGCGCATGATCACGCTCGACCTATCCATCCTTGAGTCTCTGAAAAAAATCGTTGGAGCAAAAGAGGTTCTCACCAGCCAGGAAGACCTCATCCCTTACTCCTTTGATGGCACGGCGGCTCTTAAGGCTCTACCTGCCTGCGTGGTCTTTGCCCACAGCACAGCCCATGTTTCAGCCATCCTGGAATTGGCAACCCAACATAAGATCCCCGTGGTCACCCGCGGCTCAGGGACCGGATTGAGCGGAGGCAGCTTGCCGAGTCAGGGGTGCATCGTCCTCTGCACGGCTAAAATGAACCAGATCCTTGAGGTGGATGCCAACAACTTGACCATCGAGGTCGAACCCGGGGTGACTACCCTGGCGATTGCCGAAGCTGCTGAGGCAGTGGGGCTTTTCTACCCTCCGGATCCTGGATCCATGAAAATCTCCACGATCGGCGGCAATGTCGCGGAGAACAGTGGCGGCTTGAGGGGCCTCAAATACGGTGTCACCCGCAATTATGTGATGGGTCTGGAAGTGGTTTTGCCAAGCGGCGAAGTCTGTCAGATGGGTAATAAGTGCGTGAAGGATGTCGCTGGGTATTCACTGAAGGATCTTTTCATTGGCTCGGAGGGAACCCTGGGGGTGATCACCAAAGTATTACTCAGGCTCATCCCCAAACCCCAGGCCAAGCAAACCATGGTGGCGACCTTTTCCAGGATGGATCAAGCGGCTGAGGCCGTCTCAGCCATCATTTCAGCCAAGATCATTCCCTGTACCTTGGAGTTCCTTGACCGCACCACCATTCACTGTGTGGAAGATTTCGCCAAGATCGGGCTCCCCTTGGATTGCGAGGCCCTCCTCCTAATCGAAACCGACGGCCATCCCGCAGTCGTAGCCGATGAGGCGCAGAAGATGGAGTCCATTTGTCACGAGTTTGAATGCAACGAAATCAGGGTTGCCAAGGATGAAGAAGAAGCCAACAAGCTGGCCAGTGCCCGAAGGAGCGCCTTTTCCGCCCTTGCCAGGCTTTCCCCGACTACCATTCTAGAGGATGCCACGGTCCCGCGAAGCGAACTCGGGCACATGATACGCTTTGTCTCATCCATCGCAGCCAAACATCGTCTCCAAGTAGGCACTTTCGGGCACATGGGAGATGGTAACTTGCATCCCACATTCCTGACCGATGAGCGCAACGAGGATGAGATGCATCGTATTGAACTGGCTTTTGAGGAGATTTTCCGCGAAGCCATTCGAGTCGGAGGCACGATCACAGGAGAGCACGGCATCGGTATGGCCAAAAAACGTTTCTTACCGGAATTTGCCGGCAGCGCACAAATGAGAATCCTTCGCGAGGTACGCCGCTCCCTGGACCCCCATGGCATCCTTAATCCTGGAAAGATGTTTGACTGAAACTGAGCGAGCCTGCTTCCACGATGCAACCCGAATCATCCGATCATACTTTTGAGAAACTCGTGCTGATAGCCTCTTCCTTTTCAGTGGCTGTTGCCTCGGGATTTGCTGCTTCCATTGAACAAATTAATCCCATTCTGGCCTTCGCCATCACCCCTTGGTCCTTCGTGTGTGCCGCAGTAGGGGCTGTCGCGACCTGGTGGATCCATCGACTGATTTTCGAAGGTTCTGATGAAGGAAAGGTTGCCAAGCGAAAACAAAAAGGACTGTATTTGTTCGCAGGCAGCTCCTTGCTTGCCATCTTTGCTGCCCTAGGCCTGAGTCTTAAGGGGATTTCAGGAGGCAAGCTCTGGGATGTTATCATTGGGGTCTCCATCGCAATCTTATTTGTTGGGATTGCCGCTTTCTTCTTTCTCAAGATGGTCCAATTCCTGAAACAAGATGAGGAACAAAACTCCCTTGATGAGGAATAAATTGCAGCCCTTAACATTCTGTCATCCGCACCATGCCTGAGCCGGTCACCCAACCTTTCTCCTTCCTGAAACAGCTCGACTATTCGGTGGTGCAGCAATGCATGCACTGTGGCCTATGCCTGCCCACCTGCCCCACTTACGATCTGACCAAACTCGAAAAGCACAGCCCTCGTGGGCGCATTGCACTGATGCGGGCGATTGCCGATGAGGAGATTGAGACCACCCGCACCTTTGGGGAAGAAATGTATTATTGCCTGGGTTGCCTGGCCTGCATGACTGCCTGCCCTGCCGGCGTCAACTATGCTGAACTCTTCGAGCATGCCAGGGCAGAGGTCGAATCCAGTGGGGTGATGAAAAATCCCACCCGATCTCTGATCAGACATTGGACCATCGGGTGGCTTTTCGAAGACCAGCGTAGGCTCCAATTCCTAGGCTCGCTGCTCAGGGCCTACCAACAAAGCGGGCTGCAGCAACTGATTCGACGCAGCGGACTGCTGCGTTTACTCCCCCGACGCCTGCAGCAATTGGAAAAGATGACCCCAACCATCCAGCCGCAGTTTTCGCATGAGCGCATTGCCTGGAAGACCCCATCCAAAGCGCAGCCTAAATACAAAGTGGCCTTACTCACCGGCTGTGCTCAGGACCTCATTTTCAGCGATGTGAACCAGGATACCGCCGAGGTCCTGGCCCGCAACGGCTGTGAGGTCATGACCCCACCAGAGCAGGGTTGCTGTGGTTCCCTGCACGCGCACAATGGTGAATGGGCTCAGGCCCAAAACATGGCCAGGCGGATGATCGACCAATTCCCCCCCGAATCCTTCGATGCCATCATCACCAACGCTGCTGGGTGCGGTTCGCATCTCAAGCACTACTCAGGCCTGCTGAAAGACGATCCACAATATGCTGAACGGGCCAAACAATGGGATGATCGCATCAAGGACATCCATGAGTGGATCGCTCAGATCGGCCTGGAAGCGCCCAAACCAGCTTCCCAACAACCCGACTTGATTGCTACCTACCATGAAGCTTGCCACCTGGTTCATGGTCAGCACATCTCCGCCCAGCCCAGGGAAATCCTGCGATCGATTCCAGGGCTCACGCTAGTCGAGCTGACCGAGAGCAGCTGGTGTTGTGGCAGTGCAGGCATCTACAACATTGTGCAACCCGACACCGCTGAAGAGCTCCTGCAACGAAAACTGGATCATATCGAGAAATCGAAGGCAACAGTCGTGGCCACTGGCAACCCTGGCTGCCTGCTTCAAATCCAAAACGGTGCCAGAGAACGAGGCTTACCCCTGAGAATCGTGCACCCGATTACCTTGCTGGCTGAGGCCTACCGTCGCGAGGAGAGTTGATCACTAGGGAAAGCATCCATGCGAACCAAGGCAAAACCCCTTACGTTCCTGCCCTTCGCCATGGCTCTGCTGACCGGATACGGCTGGTCTCTGGCCTATCCCAGTCAGGACATCCATGGCATCGCATGGTGTATCCCTGCCCTGCTGGCCTTCCTTTGGGGATGGGGCAAAGAGCACGGAAAGCGTGGCGTGGTCCTGACCGCTAGCGTGACTCACGCCCTGGCTACCCTCAACTGGTTGGGCAACATGCCCCATGCAGGTGGAGCGCTGGCTGGCTGGCTAGCTCTCTCAGCCTATTGTGCCCTTTACCCTGCTCTATGGGCTTGGGTGTTTCTGCGCTGGGGGATCATGCGGTGGAAGGCCTCGAGCACGAGTTCAAATCCTCCCCTGCTTGACTTCCTGCGATCCGTGACATGGATCCAGGGGCAGGTTATGGCACTGCTAGGGGCCTGCCTTTGGGTAGCTTTGGAGTGGATCGTATCGTGGCTGTTCACCGGATTCCCTTGGCTCCTGCTGGGAAGCACGCAGCGTGGCTGGTTGCCTCTGGCTCAGACTGCCTCTCTGGGTGGGGTCACCATGATTTCCTGGATCATGGTCTGGTTATCTCTCTCCACCGCCTTGGGGCTTTGTCGTCTCAAGCTCAGGTCCCATCGACCCTGGGCATGGATACCAGACACGATCCTTCCGCTGGGCTGCCTAATCCTTCTTCACTTTCATGGTTTCTGGCGGATTCAGCACATCATGGCACTCAGGCCCGAACCCATGCTCCATGTTGCGTCCATCCAACCCGCGTTCCCCCAGGACCTCATCTGGGAACCCAACGAAGGCAAGCGCATGATGGACGTCATGGAAGACCTAACTCGGGCAGCCCTCAAGACCGATCCCGATTTGGTTTTGTGGCCAGAAAGCGCCTATCCCGGTGGAGAAAGCCTGGAAGGCATACTCAGCATGACTCAAACCCAGGATGCCTGGCTGTGTTTCAATGGCACTGACGTCAGCCAGGAAGGTTCGAAGGGCCATCCCGATTACTACAACGCAGCCTTCCTCATCGCACCCGATGGTCATCTGGCGGGCAGCTACCACAAGCGTCACCTGGTCATGTTCGGGGAATACATTCCCTGGGTGGAACAACTGCCTTGGCTCAAGCGTCTTTCCCCGGTTCAGAGTCAGTATGGGGCAGGCAAGGAACCGGCCAGACTCAGGCTCACCAACCCGACCCTTGACCTGTATCCCTTGATCTGTTTTGAGGATGTCCTGCCTTCTCTGGCTCGAGCCGCTTCAGAAGGACCTCCTGCGTTGATGGTCAACCTGACCAACGATGGATGGTTTGGCACAGGCAAGGCCCAGCAGCAACATGCTAACCTGGCGGCCTTCCGGTGCATCGAAACCGGGCTTGCCATGGTCCGAAGCGGTAACAACGGGCTCAGCTGTTGGATTGATCCCATGGGTCGCCTGCAGGGACTGCCCCCATCCGGCACGGGATCGATCCATGCAAGGGGTTTTCAGACTTTTCAAATACCCATCGGGTGGCAGGCGCCCACACTCTATGTGCGTTTTGGCTACCTCTTTGCTCCCTTCTGCCTGATAGCCTCATGCCTGGGGCTGATCCGGCTCTGGTTTAAAAGTGGCCAGAGGGCATCATGGTCAAAGCATCCCAATCAAGGTCTCTTCTTTTTCTGAGACACCACAGAGCCAATGGCGGAGAGGGTGCGAATCGAACACACCAGAGATGGCTTGACCACCTCTCAAGGTTTTTGAAGAACCCGGGGACCACCAGGCACCCATCACTCTCCCGACTTCAAGAGCATCTAAAATTAACCTCAAAGAGGCTTGTGGCACAAGCCGACAAGGCTTGAAGCTTCATGCTTGCTCGGCGGGTGTTCCTTTCATAGCCTCAACACCAGATTGTTATGAAAAGCCATGAATCAACCCGATTGCGTTGGATCGCGGGTATCGCTGCAGCCATGAGCCTCCAGTTGAACGCCCAGAACCCCCAGGTCACCATGAAAACTACCTTGGGAGACATCGTGCTGGAGCTGGATGCCGAGAAGGCTCCCATATCCACTCACAATTTCTTAAAATATGCCGAATCCAAGTATTACGATGGCACTATTTTTCATCGCGTCATCCCCACTTTCATGATTCAGGGCGGGGGCTTTGACCAGAACTTGGACAAGAAAACCACAGGCATGATGCCGCCGATCAAAAATGAATGGCAAAATGGCCTCAAGAATCTTCGCGGCACCATTGCCATGGCCCGAACCAGTGACCCTGATTCAGCCACCTCCCAATTTTTCATCAATGTGGTCGACAATGCCTCCCTGGACATCGCTCGAGGCGGAGCAGCCTACGCCGTTTTCGGCAAGGTGATCGAAGGCATGGAATCGGTGGACAAAATACGAGATACCGAAACCAAGACCGACCCTAAATACCCTGGAGGTAAGGTAGTACCTGCCACACCAGTGGTGATCGAGTCGGTTCGACTCAAGGGAGAATACTCTATGGCGGCACTGGAAGCTGCCGTTGAACAAGCCAAACAAAAGGAAGCACAAAAAGTGAGTGATGCATTATCAGGTGAATCGGCCTTTTTTGCAGAGAATGCGAAGAAGGAAAACGTGAAGCAAACAGCCAGTGGTCTCCAATACATCATTGAACGACCTGGCACGGACGCCAAACCCGGCCCTACCGATCAGGTTGAGGTTCATTATAGCGGCAAACTTTTGGACGGCACTGAGTTTGACAGCTCCTACAAGCGTAATGAACCCATTGTTTTTGGTCTCAACCAGGTGATTCCAGGCTGGACCGAAGGGCTGCAACTCATTGGCAAGGGGGGCAAGGTCAAACTTTTCATCCCTTCCAAACTTGGTTACGGGGAGCGCGGTGCTGGAGGCGTCATCCCTCCCAACGCTACTTTGGTGTTTGATGTCGAATTGTTGGACATCAAATAATCCTTTCCATTTCGATCATCCACGCAAAGAGCCGACCCCATTTGAGGTCGGCTCTTTTTTTACTTCAGCACCAGAGTCAATCCCAATTTCAGGACGCCCCAATGGGCATCGCGTTTGAACCACTCAAGGGGAGCTGGCAGTTGGGGCCGGCCCCAGGGCCTGGCGGTTGGCATCATCCAGGGGATCATCCACTGGACGGGGATAGTCACGCCATAGCCAACGAAGCATCTCAGGCATCATGGCGCCTCCCTGACGATTGGAATGGCTACCGATACCCCAGCAATAGTTGAGATCATAGCCTTTTTCTGTCAACGCCTCCACCATCTTACGGTTCTGCTGATACCAGTCCCAGGTCGGGTCATAGGCCCCACCACGCCGGCGGCCTCGGTTGTCATTGAGCCCATCCTGCAGGAAAATCCGGATAGGCTTCGCAGCGTGTTGCTTGATCATTTCAGGATACACATGCCCCCCTCGGATATTGGTGAAACTCCCAATGGTGCTGATGACCTTTTGAAAGACATCAGGGCGGTGCCATGCCACGGTGAAGGCACAGATGGCCCCAGAGCTGGCTCCAGCAATCGCGTGATCTTCTGGTCGATCTGATAACTCGTAGGATTGCTTCAGCGCGGGGATCAATTCCTGAACAATCATCCGTGCATAGGTGTCGTTCAATTCATTGTATTCGGTGGGGCGATTATTGATGCGATCGCCCCAATCATTGGCCGAAGACTCTTTCTGATCGGGATGACGCCCCGGATTCACAAAGACCCCAATAGTCACGGGCATCTCCCGGCGATGGATGAGGTTATCAAACACATTGGGGATACGATAAGCACCCTCCAGGCCCACAAAAGCGTG
>Ga0181567_10003102_pt1 | contig 12347 bp, 18 predicted proteins | sample 101ome_14_FD_133761 | JGI IMG/M metagenome (GOLD analysis project Ga0181567, IMG submission 133761) | Coastal salt marsh microbial communities from the Groves Creek Marsh, Skidaway Island, Georgia - 101403AT metaG (megahit assembly) | ecosystem: Environmental > Aquatic > Marine > Intertidal...
CAAAGTGTTAAGGGTGGATACGCTTATGAACGTGCCACCAAGTATCGCAAAAATGTTGAGTTTGCTCTTAACGAAATGGAGCGGTTACTTAACGCTGCCGTTTTAGTTTATAAAGACGTAACTGGCGAGACATTTGACATCCAACCACCCGAGTATCGGGATAATTCAGCCCTGCTAAAAACTGAAAACACTAAAATGGATGAACGTCAGGAACAACGGCTTGCTTTGGCCGATGCTGAGAACGCTGATTTAATAGCGGAAATGATGGCTGAATCAGATCAGAAAATGGAACCTGTAGCAAATAAAGTTCAGGATTATTTGGATTCAATTAAGGATCCACATTATCAACAAGATCCACGTTTTACAGACGGTGTTAGCACCACTGAGAACGATGAAATCGACATTGCTAATGGTACAATCAACGATGATATTCTTGACGGTAAAGGATACACTATCAACGATTACGACAATGCAATGTTTAATAGAAAAACGGGATGATACCGGCCCCCAAAATGTCGGACTTGCTAGGGGCGATCTTGCTCCTAGCATGGCTATTCATAGCTTTAAGTAGCGAACCGTAGAAACCGCAGTTTCCCGTAAAAAGACCAGGATTTTCGTACCTCAATCTTGGTCTTTTCACTAGCGTTTTCTACAAAAAAACCAAACAATATCAATAGCGGTGGCCGTTGCAAAGGCAAGGCAAGCGCTACATCTGGGAGATATTATGACTGATCAGTTTGTTTCTTATCCACAACGCATTGCACATCAATGCGCTGAATCAATTATTCGTCTTATGAAAAAAGATGGCCTTAATTGGACAAAAGAATGGATTACACCTTTGCCAAATTGTAACGCGGTTACTGGCCATCAATACACTGGCACTAATGTCTTAATGACATCCCTTAATGCACTTAATTTTGGCTGGACAGATCCGCGTTGGATTACTGCCGCTGAGTGCAAGCGGCGCGGCATATCGTTCAAATCATGCAAAGCCACACCTATTTTTTATTACAAACCTAAAGAAGAACTGGAAAATGAACCAAATGGCAAAAATCTTTGGAGCGGTCTTAAATGGTATAATGTCTTTAACCTCGATCAACTCAGTCTTACGGCTGAAGATTGTGAAGATTTTATCAAATTACCCGAAGCCGATATTCGGGTTGAAACGCAGCGTTTTAGCGACATTGATAATTTTATCAGCAAATGTGGAATACAGGTTAAAGAAGCTAATTCAGCTTTTTATCGTAAAACCGATGATAGCATTAATATCCCTCCCATTGAGAATTTCAAAACTGATTTGGGATATTATTCAGTCCTTCTTCACGAATTTATACACGCAACTGGCGTCCCTGATCGCTGCGCTCGACAATGTTATGCTGACTATCATTACATTGAAAAACAAAGGGCGCGAGAAGAACTCGTCGCAGAACTCGGAAGTGCGCAACTTGCCGTCTGGTTCGGAATAACCAAAGAGCCAGACATAAATAACGCAGCTTACATTAAACATTGGGTTGAGCTGCTTGAAGATCATCCATCTGAAATTTTCAAAGCTGCTCGTGATGCAGCAGACGCAATTACTTGGATTAAGGAGATAGTAAAATGCCATATGCCAATGGAGGAATTGGATGGCAGCGTAGCGACACAAGCCGCATAGCTGCTCATTCAGTACGAAATTCCGCAACGACAATTCGTCACAGAATATTATCCTATATGAAGCACAATAGCCCAAAAACAACTGAGCAAATTGCCTCAGATTTAAAACTTACATACCGTGAGGTTCAGCCTAGAATTTCAGAGTTACATAACAGTCAAAGGCTTCGTGATACGGGTGATCGAGTTGTCGGAAGTTACGGAAAAAACGTTATTTTATGGGCGTTTCGAAGATAATTTGTATAATGTAACATATATCGTTGCATAATTATGCAAAAAATGTTTACTAACTCTATCAGATTAGTTTACACTATTTAGGAGTAGTCTATGCCAATTCTGAGACTACTTTTAGACATTTTAAGTGATCAAAAACTTATTGAAGATGCCAAAATAACCTATAAAAAGAAAAAACAAGAAGAAATCGTAACAATTGTTTTTTCTGATAAAAACTCTAATGTTTCAGACTCTGAAGTAAACCTGTGGTTTGAGGCAAATGACGAGGATAGCAATTAAACATATTCATCGAGTTAAAAAAACTCTTAAAAATGGTAAAATTGCTGAATATCATTACATTGAGCGCGGCGGTCCAAGGTTTTGGGCTTCAACTGATTTAGTTGAAAAAAATGGCCCTGCTTACTTTGCTTTATACAAAGAAGCTTTAGGCAATACGCTGCCAAGCAAAAACCTTTTTAGAGAAATTATTATTGCTTATTTAAAATCGCCAGAATTTAAAGGGCTGGCAGAACGTACACAACAAGATATTCAAGGAAGCATTAAACATCCTGACGGGATTGATGCCAAATTTGGCAGCGCTCCTTTGCAAGCTTTTAACGATTACCGCATTCGCAAAACAGCATATGCGTGGCGCGATCAGCTTGCCGAGCGCTCCAAACGCACAGCTGATGCTAGATTAGCTCATTTAGCTGCTATTGTGACATGGGCATTAGATCGCGGCTATTTAGTTCAGCACCATCTGCAAAAAATTAAAAAACTATATAAAGTAGATCGGTCTGAAATAATTTGGACACAAGCTGAAATAGATGAATTTTGCGCAATCGCGCCGCAATGGGTATCTAATATTCTTATTGTAGCCACTGAAACTGGACTCAGACCAGGAGATTTAGCAAAATTAAACAAAGCGCATATAAAAACCACATCAACAGGCAAAAAAATTGTTTTGCGTACTGGCAAACGCAACAAAGTTGTCAGTATTCCGCTTACAAATCGGTTAAATGACCTAATTTCCTCACTTCCCAACGATCAAATTCAGATTTTAGTTGGAGCAAAGGGGGGGAGTATTAAAAATTCTGATATTTTGGGTCAGACGGTTGGAAAATGGAAAAAGAAAACCTCAATTAGAGCAGATTTGCATTTATATGACGCTCGAGGCACCGCTGCTACGCGTTTATTCCAAGCAAATGCTACTTTAAAAGAAATTGCGCTGGTTATGGGTTGGTCAGTTCAGCATGCAGCAAAAATGATTGAGATTTATTGCTCAATTAATCCTGAGAACAACGACGATGTTCTTGTTAAACTCCAACAACCAGATTTGTTTAGCTAATTGCTAATCTTTGGTTGATTCCTGTCAACAGGCCGCTACGCTGGGCCTGTATGACACGCCTCAACTGCAAGATTTGCTGTTTTTCCTGTAAACTGAGGTGTAAACCCAACTTTTTTTTTATTTTTTTAAAACAGAAAAAAGTCAATAAAATCAATGGTCGGGACGGCAAGATTCGAACTTGCGACCTACGGTACCCAAAACCGGACAAAATAACTGTTTACAAACAGTTTTTCTGTAAACTATCTTTAGTTTACGGCCAAAAATATCAATTAGTTACCTGCAATCTGTAAACTCAAGGAGCTTACAATGAGCGATACATCTGTATCTAAAAAACCGTTTAAAATTAGTGAGGCAGTAAAACCGCCAAGGTCTAGAATTAATCTTTCAGATCCTAAAGGCGAAGCACTTTTTAACTTGAGAAACCCACGTCGAGAAGACGTTGAGCGTCTACAAGACGAAATCACAGTTTTGAAGTTAGACAACCTCAAATATCAGGAAGAAAATATAAAGCTAAAAGATCGTATTAAACTTTTGCACGATAAATTAGCAAAACAAACCACATCGTATCGAGAGTGGTAAGCCCTACACAGCGCAGCCTCAAATATTTGCGAAATAACGGATGGCATTGCGAAATAGTCGAACGATTTTCTCCGTTTTCCAAAGTTCGACAAGATTTATTCGGCTTTGCCGATCTGTTGTGTCTTAAACAAGATTATCCTCCTTTGCTTGTTCAAGTGACATCAACAGGCTGGTCATCTCGCATTCGCAAAATAAATGCAGAGCCGCGCGCGTGTCTTGCGCTGGCCGTGGGTTTTTCCATCGAAGTCCATGGCTGGCGCAAGCTTAAAACCAACAAGAACCGTTGGACTATTAAAATAACAAATATCAAAGAGGTTGACGCAAAATATGTCATTCCAAATGTTTAAAATTATTAACGAGTTAAATTGTTTTACGCCGCTGCAAAAACTTGTTCTTTACGAACTTGCAGCATTTAAAAACGATGTAACTGGCGTTTGTAATCCATCAGCAGAACGCATTGCGTTAAGTTGTAAAATGACAGCGCCCCAAGTGCGCCGCGTTTTAGATCAATTAATAAAAAACAAGATTATTGAACGCAGCCATAACGGTTGGCAGTTCAATCTAAAACTTCCTGACAAAAATTTTGTCTCAATTCCCCACGATTGGTTTCCAAGCAGTGATGCGCTGCAAGTTTTAACTGAAACCTATCCCCATCATTACTTTGACAGCGAGGAAGCCGCTCATGACTTTATTAAATTCGTCAACGGACGAGAAATCTCAATTGAACCATCCGCTCGAGACGCAAGTTTCATCGCAAATATCTCAGCAATCCTTGAGCGTAGACCCGCTGGTTATGTCAAAATCGGTTATCAAAAAAACCATCAACGACAAAGTTTATTCAGCACTCTCTTTAGTTAAAGCAAAAAAATACCAAACTTTAAACAGTTGGTTGGAAATGCGAGAATTTCACACAAAAAAAAACACTGAACATCTGTGTCATATCAATCATCAAGCTTATTGCATTGAAAAACGTCTTCACAATGAAGAAATTATTAAAGCAATAAACTTTTTAACTGCTGAACAAACCGCAACAACACATAAAAATATCAAAGCAATTTTGTTTGAGCTTTTTGTTGTTACGCGGCGACAATCGCTTATTCAATCTGACACAGATTTAGACATTTTGTTTCAAACATATGTTAAAAATCTTGTTCATTATCCAATCCCTTGCATTCAATTCATTTGCCAAGAGCAAATGACACACAATGCTTGGTTCCCAACTCTTTCACATTTGAGAATGAAACTCGATGCACTTCTCGGTGACATGGCGTTTCTGCGTCAAATTTTAGTCAACAAACTGGAGGAACGCCTTGTCAGTTACAAATAAAATGCGTCAAAAATATATCGGCTCGTCTGATGCCAGAGACATTATGTATTCAAACTGGTCTCACTTGTTTGAAAAAAAATCAGGGCTTTGTGAACCTGATGATTTGTCTGATAATTTTCCTGTGCAACTTGGCATTGCAACTGAGGATTTTCACATAGAATGGACTACTCAGCGCATTGCTCAACATGATTTTCCATGCCATGCAGCAGGCAAGCAGGGATTTTATAAATTAACAACGCATAATGGGACGCCTCTTGGCGCTCACACAGACGCAATACTTGTTGCTGGCAATGCGCGTTATGTTTTGGAAGTTAAACATTCTATGCGCTTCTCAAGCGCTGTAGAGGCTGCTGAATTTTACATGCCGCAGCTTCAACATCTTATGATTTGTACTAGAAAAAGCGTTGCTTGCTTATCTGTAATCATAGGCAACAAAGAACCAGATCGCGCTTGGATCGAAGCTGATCAAGACTATCAAAACGATTACATCAGACGTTGTGACGAGTTTTGGCGATTGGTTGAAAGCCGATCACCGCCACATGGGTATAAACCCGTCGAAGAAAAAAGATCTCACACAGATCAAATCAAAATTAACGGCATGACACGGCGCTCGCTCGAGCATTCCAATCATGCTCAAGAGCTTATTGACAAATACATCATTAATCAGCCCGCAGCCGTAACATTTAATAAAGTTAAAAGCGAACTCAAAGCTCTTATGAGCGAGTCCGAAGCTGAACTTTATCACCCCAAATTAACGCTCAAACGCAATGCGCGTGGCGCAATTTTAATTAAGCAAAACAAGGAGTCATCAGATGCTTAAACTTACAATTCCAGATCAAGCTGCATGTGACTGGGTTAGATCAGTTGCAGAAAGTAAATCTCAAGAAAATTTAGATATACAACTCAAGCAAATCCACACCCAATCTCAAGCTCTCAAAGCAACTTTTGAGGCAATGATTGGCCCAAACATGCAAATGTATAGCGATTTGCCTTCTGATCTGTTTTGGCATTTTCATTGTTATTTACAAGTTCTTGATCAAACAATTGCTAAATTTGATAAGCAACAAAACTCAATAGCTGAAGAATTACTTGAAGCGCTTACCTCCCATCAGGAGGCAGCAGAATGACTAAAGAAAACATTAGCCAATCTTTGCTTAAAAAATATGAAGAAAATAATTTGCTTCAAAACAAAAACCTTAGAGATGCTATGTCTAAGGTTAATGATTTAAACAGAACCCACGGCATTGTTCAGCGCGGCGGCAAAAAATACACAGAAGTATTTGTTCGTGTCGAAGCGTTTAGAATGGCGTTTGGTACATCTTATGGAATTTCAACAAACATTCTTCAAAACGATGGAAAATGTGTTGTTGTTCAAGCAACAATAACAGACCCAAATGGATTTGTTATTGGCTCTGGCATTGCAGAGGAAATTCGTGGTTCAGGCCACGTTAATAAAACAAGCGCAATTGAAAATTGTGAAACAAGTGCAATTGGTCGCGCTTTAGCAAGCCTTGGTCTGCATGGTGGAACCTATGCCTCAATTAACGAAATGGACGGTGTAGATCGAAAAACTCAAGCTATTAAGCAAACGTCTTCTCCTAAAATTAAATCTCAACCCCCTCAACAACAAGCTAATGGAGGTCTTTAATGACTGAATATGACAACACAAACAGCGGTGTGGTTTACCAACCATATGAAGATCAGCAATTTGCTGGCGCTGGTAAATTAAACATCGAAGGTACTGATCATAAAATCATTACTATTAAGGAAAGCCTGTCTAAAGGCGGCGATCCTGTTCGCGTTGTTTATGCCCGTCTGGGTGTTCTTTTTAACAACGATCAAAAAGGCAATGAAAAAGCGCCTCAATTCTCTGGCCCTATTGACACGCATCCAAACTTAAGAATGGCTGCGTGGGTTAAAGAAAAAGACGGTAGGCATTACATGTCTTTAAATGTTTCTGAAAAGCAACAAACTGCCGCTGCAGAAACACCGCAATCAGCCCCAATTCATCAAACAGATGACGAAATTCCGTTTTGAATTGTAAAGGCTGCGATACACCAAAACGGTGTAATCTTTTGCAAAAGTGTCGCCGCGAGCAATTGTCTGCGGCGATGCTTGTTAATTCCGATCCCACAAACCTCGTCATTCTGCCAATGAGGAAAACTTATGCAAATAAAAGCACCAAAACTGTTAAGTGATTTTACGCCTTTTACCGTTGGCTATGTTCTTGGCGTAGCAACAATGGCATCCCCTGCAATTGCCGTTGTTTTTGCTATATGTGGCGTCTTTTATTTGTTCTTAAAATACCAGAGGACATTATGATTAAATTGCACGACATACCGTCATATGAAAAATTTAAACAACGTCAGTTTGAAGAAAAAAAAGCCTATTTTGAATCTTTAAACGCTTTAAAAATTACCCAAGCTCAAGCTGCTGAAATCTGCGGATTAAGCTATCGTCATTTTCAAAGTTACATTCGCAGATATAATATACATTGGCATAACAGACGCCCGTATTTTGCAGATCAAACTGCATATCAACGTCTAAGCACAAAATCTTTTAAGCGAGAAAATGATGTAAAATTTTGGCATAAGAAAAATTTTAAAACCCACGAAATTGCTCTAATGCTAAATCTTAAACATTCAATTGTAGATCAAATTATCAAACAAATTGATTAATTGTGATGGTACATTTCAAGCGATCATTTTGGTAACGTCAACAAAATGATCAATTGTGATGGTACATTTCAAGCGCCGTTTTGAAAGTTTCTTGATTACGGCGCGTCCATCCTCTGCCAAAATGCTCAAAAGTTTTTAGCCCTTCGTAAAATTTCTGACGCTGTTGATACACATATTCAATGATGTCACCTGCATCATGATTAGAAATAGCTTGTAAAGTTTTTGGCCCAATCGCGCCATCAGGTTTAGCAGACACAAATCTTTGAATAACTTTACTCACTCTGCCACTGCCCGAATTAACAGCCCAATCAAAAGCACACCAATCCAAACCGCTTTCAAGATCATCTCCGCGCACTCGATCCCAGTAATTTTTTTTGTAAATAGGCGCTACATCTTCAGCAGTTAAGCCTTTCATTTCCCCATCTACTACTTGGCTACCTTTCCATTGCTCAAAAACAGCGCGTGTAACTCCAAGATTTGTTTCCCCACCAGGATCTTCTGGATGATGAACATATCCTCCTTCGTGATGAAGAAGCATTTCTAAACATTTTTCAAAGTTCTGTTTCATTCTACTTCCTTCCAAAAAACTTAGAAGCGCCGCGCAAAGAAAAGCTGGCCGCAATCGCGCATCCTAGAAAATATTGATAATAGTCGGGCATGGCTTCCAAAGCGGTAAACCCCTCTGCAACTACTGTGCGGCCCCATTCGCCACAAAATGCGAGACAGCAAGGAGCGGCTAGGATTACGGAAAAAAACTCGTCTTTCCAACTGTGCTTAGAACCCTCTGCCATAATGCGGTTCCAGTCTTCGACAGACGTTTCTTTGCTAAGCATAATTTTAGCTTTTGCTTCAGCCTCTGATAGCTTGAGCTTAGCCGCTGCCGCTTGACCGTCAGCTTTGTTTTGCAAATAACTGCCAGCTAAATTTGCTAAAGGTGTAAGAAGCTGGATCATTTCTCATGCCCTAACCAAACGGCAAAAGCACCTGTCATGGCTCCTGTAACGGTTGCTGTAAGCGCTGTAGCTTGCGTTGTAACCTCACCCTGCGGAAGCGACATAAACCACTCAATGACGCGGATATACATAATTGTCATAGCCAACATCATTAGCCTTGGCATAATTTTCCACGCCAAGATTCTTTCCATAACTATAGTCATTTTAAACCTCTCAGAAATTCAGTGAAAAAATAAAGCGAGGCAAACCCACCCGCGCTTAAAACCGTCACAATACCCCATGTGACATAACGAATTATTTGAGCAATTTTCTTTTGACGCGCTTCGGCTTCTTTTTTTCGCTCAACACGCATTTTGGCTTCAAAAGACACAAATTTGTCCCAAGTGCCACTTTTTGCGTATAAGCGGCACATTGACTCGAGTTCCTTGCGTTGCTCGGAAAGTTTTTCCAAAGCCATAAACTCGTCAAAATCACTGCCAGTTTTGCCCATAATTTTGGCAAACAAACCGTTGCTTTTGCGGTTACCTCGAGCTTTTAATTCTTCTTCTGCGCTAACAAGATTTTTTAAAGGGGCTAGAAAATCACTAACCTCTTTGCCGTTTGCGACAAATTTTTTGATTGTTGAGTATGCAGCATTGGCAGCTGCTAACTCAGCTAACAACCTAAATCTTGGATTTCACACTTAGCCAAATCGCTGCTCCAATAAAGACAAGTATTCCTGTCGTTAAAAGGCGAATGGCAGTCCGACCTACTTCCGTTTGAATGTTACGCCAGCTTAATACCAATTGGCGCATGTCTTCTAAATCTTTAGTTGCAGTTTTATCTTCCAAGCCTAAACGCTCAAGAGCTTCTTGCGCTCCTGTTTTTGCAGCTTTGTGCAACATGTTTTGTAATTCGTCTTTGGTAATTTCAATCATGCTACGCGCTTCCATATTCCGTTGTCTTTTACAAAAGATTGGAGTGGCGAAACCCAATTGCCTTTATAATTAACGTAAGGCGCAACCAATTTCCATTGATTATCGTGATAAGCGTAAGAATAAGCTAAAAAATCAATAACATTTGGACTTGCTGCAATCGTAGAGGTTGCAGTCAATCTTGCATGAAGCCCGTCGATATAATTAGGAACAGCAACAAGTGAAGTTGTGGCTCTTAGCTGAGCGCCTAAATGTTCTGGAACAATGTAAGCGTCAAAATTTAACAGAGCATCAACTGTAATATTTTTTGCTCTATATCCTGTAACATTAGCTGTAAAACTAAATGGCGTATCTGTTTCAGCATTTAATGCAAGTTCGCCAGTAACATTTGCAGTAAACTCGGCGTTAGCGTCTACTTCAGCATTAACACCAAGCTTGCCAGTAACAACTGCATTCCAAGAAAAATCAGCATCTGTTTGTGCATTAACGCCTAATTTACCTGTAACCAACGCATTGTAACTAAAGTCAGCATTTGTTTCGGCATTTAAACCCAACTTACCTGTAACTAATGCACTGTAATCAAAATCAGCATTGGTTTGAGCATTTAAAGCTAATTCGCCTGTTACGTTTGCGCCAAAAGCATAAATAACATTGCTTTGTGCATCTGTAGTAAGACTTCCAACAGCATTAGCTGTAAATTCTAAATCTGCATTAACTTCTGCGTTAGTTGCTAACTCGCCAGTAACATTAGCTGCAAAATTTAAATCTGCATTAGTGCTTGCGTCAGTTGCTAATTCACCTGATGCATTTGCTGTAAACGCGTAAATAACATTAGAGTCTGCATCAGTTGCAAGTTCACCGCTGGCATTTGCAGAAAAATCAAAATCAACGCTGGTTTCTGCGGGAATATCAATAGTGCCAGTTGCGCTACCAGTAAATTCAAAATCAAAATTAACATTCGTATCTGTTGTTAAACTTCCAACAGAATTGCTTGTAAAAGTTAAATTTGAATTAACATCTGAATCAGTAGCTAAGAAGCCAGACGCATTTGCCGTAAATTCGCCATTTGCATTTACTTCAGCGTCAATTGACTGCTCTGCCTGATTAGCGCCAATAAAAGAAAAAGCAGAATTAACACCAGCATCAACAGTTAAACTGCCAACGCTTGTTTGTGTAAATTCTAAATTTGCATTTGTTGCTGCATCATCTGAGAGAACAGCATCGCTATCGTCTGCAAGAGCAAAACTTGCGTTTACATTTGCATCAACAGTTAATGAACCTGATGCACTTGATGTAAACGCACCGCTTGCGTTTGTTGCAACGTCAACAAAACTAACTGGTTGATTTGAAGCTGTAAAATTAAAACTCGCATTAACATTTGCGTCTAATGCAAGCTGACCTGACGCAGAAGACGTAAAAGCAGTGCTTAAATTTGCTTCTACATCCACAAAACTTGTTGATTGATTAGCAGCAGTAAAACTAAACGCAGCAAATACATTTGCATTTTGTGCTAATTGCCCGTCAATACTGTCTGTAAATTCAAAATCTGCGCTAGGCGCTGCATTTTGTGCTAATTGCCCGTCAATGTTGTCTGTGAATGCAAAACTTGCATCTACTTCCGCTAAATCAAATACATTAGCAGATGCAGTTATTAATGCATTTGAACTTAATGACAATGCTGCTGATTGGGTTAAAGACGCTACAGCTGCAATTGTGCTGTTTGCGCTCAACGAGCCAGTGCCTACTCTTGATACTGTACTGGCTGAAACTTTTGAACCAACTGCATTTAAATCTGCTGATGCTGTTTGCGTTAATGCAGATAACGCAGAAATAGATGTACTTGCACTAAGAGCAGAAGTTGCTGTTTGAATAAGTTTAGCCGCTGCCGCTAATGACGCGCTTGCACTTAAACTTAAATTTGCAATTGTCGTTAAATTTGCTGTCGCTGATATAGCGCTACTGGCGCTTAATGCAGTTGTTGCTGATTGTGTAAGAAGCGCAGCCGAAGTTAAAGAACTGTTTGCATTTAAATTTGAAGCCGCAAGTTGCGTAAGACTCGATGCAGCCAATACAGAACTGCTTGCGCTTAATGACGTAGATCCTTTATGCGTTAATTTTGCATTAGCTGAAACAAAGCTACTTGCGTTAAATGACGCGGTTCCAACCTGCGTTAAACTGCTTGCAGAAACTTTTGAGCCAGTTGCTGACAAAGATGCAGAAGCTGTCTGCGTAACGCTAGATGTTGCCAATAACGTACTGCTTCCTGCAAAAGTCGCAGAAGCTGCTTGCGTTAAAGTCGGCGCTGATGTTTGCGTACTACTGGCAGATAAAGTTGCCGCTGCTGATTGCGTTACACTTGATGTAACCGCAAGCGTACCAGTAGCGCTTAAAGACGCCGATCCTTGTTTTGTTATGCTTGCTGTAGCTGTTAAAGAACTTGTTGCAGCAATAGACGCGCTGCCGCTATGCTGTTGGCCATCCTCAAGTAAACTTGCAAGTGGTGCTGATGCGAGAGGACTAAAGCCTAGCATTTGTTAGCCTTCTAAGGGCGCTGTTGGGATGTTGCTGGTTTCATCGGCTGCAGTGTAGCGAGCCAAACCTTGAGTAATGCGAAAATCTTGGATGTAGCCGTTCATATACGACGAACTTCCGGGGGCAGATGTTCCTATTTTAAATTCTACGGCA
>Ga0181567_10003115_pt1 | contig 12319 bp, 11 predicted proteins | sample 101ome_14_FD_133761 | JGI IMG/M metagenome (GOLD analysis project Ga0181567, IMG submission 133761) | Coastal salt marsh microbial communities from the Groves Creek Marsh, Skidaway Island, Georgia - 101403AT metaG (megahit assembly) | ecosystem: Environmental > Aquatic > Marine > Intertidal...
GTCTACCGAGCACAGGCGACCATCGCGTTTGCGGGCCGCCTCGAAAGCCAGCTTCCCGATACGCCGGATTTCCGATTCGTCATACCGGTCGGTATTCAGGCCCTCGCGAATGCCATCCTCGCGCACATGAATCCCTCGTGGCTCGCCGAAATAAATGCCTCCTGTCAGCTCGCGGACAATCAATATGTCGAGTCCAGCGACGAGGTGCGAGTGAAGGCTCGATGCACTGGCCAGCTCGGGGAATAAGATCGCAGGCCTGAGATTGCAGAACAAATCCAAGTCGGCGCGAATAGCGAGCAAACCGCGCTCGGGTCGATCGCCAGCAGGCAGTCCGTCCCACTGCGGGCCGCCAACCGCGCCCAGTAGCACGGCATCCGCTGCCCGAGCAAGCGCTCTGGTACTCTCCGGGTAGGGCTGCCCTTCCAGGTCAATCGCTTTTCCCCCAATCAGAGCTTCCTCAAAGGCAATATCAAGGCCATGAATGTCGGCTACTCGCGACAGTACCCGCTTGGCCTGCTCTATCACATCGGGGCCGATTCCATCGCCCGGCAACAATAAAACCCGATGGGTCACAACTTGATTTCCTCAAACAGCCAGGGAAATTTTTCCTGATGTCGCGCCTCAAAGGTTTTTATAACCTCTGCTCGCTCGAGCGTAATACCGATATCGTCCAACCCCTTCAGGAGACAATCTCTTCGAAAAGCATCGATATCAAATGACCACCGCTCGCCCTCGGGTAACGCGATGGTCTTAGCCTCAAGATCGATCAGGAGTCGAAACCCCTCCTCTGCATAGAGACGGGCGAAGAGCGTATTCACTTGATCAGTGGAGAGGGTGATTGGCAGGATGCCGTTTTTCAGCGCATTCGAGCGAAAGATGTCAGCAAAGCTTGGCGCGATAACACAGCGGAACCCGAAATCCTCCATAGCCCAAGCAGCGTGCTCACGGCTGGAACCACAACCGAAATTCTCACGGGCAAGCAGTATCGAAGCCCCCTGATAGCGCGGAAAATTCAATGGGAAATCGGGATTAATTGGACGCTGGCTATTGTCGGCATCCGCCTCGCCCTCATCAAGGTAACGGAGCTCGTCAAACAGATTAGGACCGAAACCAGAGCGCCGGATCGATTTCAAAAACTGCTTTGGTACCATCAGGTCGGTATCGACATTCGCCCGATCCATAGGTGCCACCAGGCCATCGAGCTGGGTAAATGCACGCATTAGACCGCTCCTTCCAGCACTTCTGTGGATCCTAGAACCTCGTGCACCGCAACAAAGTGTCCTGTCACGGCGGCCGCGGCCGCCATAGCAGGACTCACGAGGTGAGTTCTTCCTCCACTCCCTTGCCTGCCTTCAAAATTGCGGTTTGACGTACTGGCACAGCGCTCTCCCGGTAGCAGCCGGTCTGCATTCATAGCAAGGCACATCGAACAGCCGGGCTCTCGCCACTCCATGCCGGCATCAAGAAAAATCTGATCCAGCCCTTCTGCCTCAGCCTGAGCCTTGACCAGTCCAGATCCGGGAACCACCAGCGCTTTATCGATGCTCGGCGCGATACGTCGACCTCGCAGTACTGCCGCAGCCTCTCTCAAATCCTCGATTCGAGAATTCGTACATGAGCCGATAAAGATCGCGTTGGGGCGGATCTCTCCGATGGGCATCCCCTCACTCAGCCCCATGTAATCCAGTGCTCTGGCCAATCCTTCTCGCGCGGTGCCGTCCGGCATATCGGCAAGTCGCGGCACGTGCCCATCAACCGAGGTCACCATCTCGGGAGAAGTTCCCCATGTCACGTGAGGCAAAATGGCACTGCCGTCAATTTCGATGCTCTCGTCAAAGGCGGCGTCCGCATCGCTTCGGAGGGTTCGCCACCACGCTTCGGCCTGCTCCCACTGTGCTCCTTTCGGTGCCAGAGGCTTGTCGCGAAAGTATTCAATCGTGGTGTCGTCCACGGCAACCAAACCACACCGCGCACCAGCTTCGATCGCCATATTGCAGAGCGTCATGCGACCTTCCATGGTCAAACCTTCTATGGCTGTACCCATGAACTCCAGCGCGTATCCCGTTCCTCCCGCCGTGCCAATACGACCGATAATCGCCAGCGCCACGTCCTTCGCAGTGACACCCGAGCGAAGCTGCCCATTCACCGCAATTTTGAAGTTCTTCATTTTTCGTTGAATCAGGCACTGCGTCGCCAGTACATGCTCGACCTCTGAGGTTCCTATTCCATGAGCCAGCGCACCAGCAGCCCCATGGGTTGAGGTATGCGAATCCCCGCATACTACGGTCATCCCGGGAAGCACTGCCCCCTGCTCCGGACCCATGACATGCACGATCCCTTGCCTGACGTCATTTAATGGGATCTCGGCCACATCGAATGCGAGGCAATTGTCGTCCAAAGCTTGCAATTGAATGCGCGACACCGGATCAGGCAGGGCCGAAAGCCCGCCCTTTCGCTCCGCGGGCAACGTGGACACATTATGGTCAGGTACTGCCAAGTTAGCGCTTTTGCGCCAAAGTGGCCGGTCAGCCAGCTTCAAGCCCTCAAATGCCTGCGCTGAAGTCACCTCATGCAGGAGGTGCCGGTCGATGTAAATGATCGCCGTGCCATCTTCCCGCTCTTCTACAAGGTGGGCGTCCCATAATTTATCGTAGAGGGTTTGAGCCATGAGCATACTTCCTATCCATCTCCGCCGGAGCAGCTTCGCCGTGCTTGCTGGGGAGACAACGCCAAAAAAGGCGCGGAGTATAGCACCGATCATTCCAAAACCGCCCCTCATCGCCCACTGCCAAAGGCCCGATGGCGTTGGTATTGCGCCCTGCCCAATGCACCGTTAAATCAACGATGCGTCAATCGCCAGCAGAGATGGATGGGCGACGGCCGCGAGAAATCGGGTGGAATAGAATCTCTGGTCACATCTACGACGACCCAGCGCTCCGATATCGCCGGGTCAAGCTTGAACCGTCTGCGGTTTGTCGAAAAATACAGTGCCCCGTCCTCATTGAGACGGGCCATTGCCAGTGCTAACAACGACGTATGATCTGACTGAATATCGAAATCCGCTTGATCCTTTGAGTTAGAAAAAGACGGTGGATCGAGCATGATCAAGTCATAGAAACGTTTATCAGAGGCCAACCAAGCGCGGACATCGGCTCTCTCGGACCGGTGTTGACGCTCCGATAATCCATTTAGCGCCAAATTGGCTTGAAACCATTTCAGGTACGTCGAAGAGGCATCCACGCTAGTGCTGGTTATTGCCCCACCCAGGGCAGCGTGCAGGGTCGCCACTCCCGTGTAGCTGAAAAGGTTTAGAAAATGCCCGCCCTTGGCCTCACGACGAATCCATGTGCGCAGCGGCCGATGATCTAAAAACAATCCGGTATCGAGATAATCATGCAGATTGACCAGCGCCTTTACCGGTCCTTCGTGCACTATCATGCGCTCGCTGAGATCATCATGGCGACCATATTGGGATTTCCCTTTTTGCCGCTTCCGCTGCTTGAGTGCGATCGCAGAACGATCGCTTATCTCAAAGACTGCTTGCACGGCATCTAACACCACCTCAAGCCGCTCAGCCGCTTTTGCTTCGGGGATTTCGCGCGGCGCCACATACTCTGCAACGTGCACGCTTCCCTCGTAGCAGTCGATGGCTACTGAGTATTCGGGGATATCCGCGTCGTAGACCCGGAAACAGGACACCTGTTCTCTGGCCAACCACGGCTTCAGTTTGCGCAGGTTTTTTCGCAGGCGATTGGCCAGTGTCTGGGCATGAGCAGAGAGCACCGGAGCTGCTAGAGTTGATCCTTGCTCATCACCTTTGACTGCCGCATCACTCGATGGCCTTAACGGCCGGTACTGGTTCGAATCATCTAGCCCAAACTGCAAGCAATGCAGTTCGAGAGGCCCGTTTTGAAACCGATGGCGTTTGTCTGCCCGCAACCCTACCGCCTTCCCGAGCTCAATTTCGGAGGTCAATACCACACCCCTCCAGCCATCGAACTCTCTGCTCATAACGTGGCCTATGGTGGAATACAGGTGCGGTAGCGCCGTTTTCTCACCCATTCGTTCGCCCCAAGGCGGGTTCATGACCACTAGCCCTGCCGGCATCGGGCGGTGCGTGGGTTTTTTTACATCGGCCAGACTCTTGCATCGAATTCTGACGATGTCCTCAAGTCCCAATCTGGCAATGTTTTCCTGTGCGCGACGGACAGCGCTGATATCGCCATCGTAGCCTCGTATTTCGATCGGGGGGCGCCGCAATTGACCCTTTGACTCGGCGTCACCTCTCACAGCTAACCATTGCTCTGGATTGTGGCCTTTCCAGTGCTCGAAACCGAATCGCTGGCGGTAGCGACCAGGTGCGAGATCCAGCGCCATCATGGCTCCCTCCAACAATAGCGTCGCCGAGCCACACATGGGATCCACCAGAGACTCACCGTCGCGGCTACGCCAATGCCAACCAGACGCCCAAAGTGCAGCGGCAGCAATATTCTCTTTAAGTGGTGCCAGACCACCATCGAGCCGGTATCCGCGGCGGTGTAAGCTGTCTCCCGACAGATCAATGCCGAGGGCCAACTTCCCCTTGGAGAGCCGGGCCACCACCCTGACATCGGGTTGTTTGATATCTACGGAGGGGCGTCCTAAACCCGCATTTCTGAATTGATCGACAATGCCGTCTTTGACCCGTTGCGCACCAAACTGGGCGTTGCGCATCCAGCTGGCTCGCCCAGAAAAATCGACTGACAGAGAACCTTTAGCTGACATTTGCGCTAACCAGTCTACGGCCCCTACCGCCTCATACAGCGAGTCGGCACTGTCAACCTCACTGCTAGCCAATTGCACCACTAATCGGTTAGCCATGCGGCTCCACAGGCAAACGCGATATGCAACCGCCAAACCACCGGTAAAAGCCACGCCGACCGGGCGCTCAACAATTTGCTGAGCTCCCAGCGCTTGCAACTCCTCCGCCAAGTAAACACCGACGCCGGCAGGACAGGTGGCGAGAAACTCATAGGAACTCATGGCGCATCCCCCTGCTCCAGAGCATAGATTTCCTTGAGTAACCGCCGCCAGGTGGCGTACTGCGCCTCGAGCGTGCCCTCGAGTGTTACAGCTCGATCGACCGCATTGATCACCATTGGGCGGCTCTCACTGTCCAGCGCCTCCGCTAATTCTGTGAGGGCCTGCTCCTGTATGCGATATGAACGATACGCTGCATAGGAAGCCTGCATTCTGGCAAACGCGCCATCACCCGCGTTAGCCCCCCTGCTAGCAACACGCGCCTCGTATCGCTCGAGCCATTCGGCCTGCTCCACCGCCGCCTGTCGCCACAGCTCATAAGTAGGCCCAGTCCGCTCGGCAAGCTCGACGTATTGCTCATCGATGGTATCGCAGAACAAATATTCCTGATTTTTTATCCGCGCCACCCGCCTGAGCATCGGATCATCTTGCGCGGGCAATCTGTTCAGCGTGAGCTGCCCCTGATCGTAGACCAGATATCCATCAAACGCCTGTGGCGCTAATTGTTGCGCGTATCTCACATCGGCCGCCGCCAACAAGGACTCCCTTTGCCCTGCTGAGCGAGCAGCCCAGCTATCAGACAACATATTGCTGACACCGTTAAATAGCTCCCCCAAGCCGTTGGACGACTCCAGCCCGGCCTTGGGGGAATGAACCAGACGTCGCCGGAACCAAGTGTCCTCCAACGCGTCTTTGGCGCGCACATCGAGAATCAGGTCACGACCGTCAGAATGAACAATCCGCGTCTCGATCGTAATCGGGACCAGCGGAGATCGTTCCGGCAACAGCCTTACCGCTCCCCATTGATTGCTGGCTACCAACGTGTCTCGTAGTTGGCCAGCTAGCAGTTTCGACTCCAATCGTCTCACCGCAGCCGCAGGGCTGGCGTCATCCGGTGCGACGCCCGGATCGAACAGCAAGACCCCTATATCCAATACTGGCAGGCGGGGCGACTCAGCCACCGCGAGGGGCTGCGAGATCAGAATCGCCAGCTCTCTGGATGTATCGGGGGCGACTGAGGAATCCGTTGAGGGAGGGCTCTCTGTGACGCAACCGTGCAACACCACCGCGAGTAGCACACAGAACCAGGTTTGACTCGACTCTGCGGTCACTGAACCCCCTCTGTTGTGCAGACTTTCCCCTTCGAAAGCGTCTCCCGGCAAACATAGCCGCGGCCAGAAGGGTCGTAGCGGGAAAATATGCGGCTGATGGTGAAGTCACTTCCACTGCGCGGATTACTCAATCTTGTGCGCTGCGCCAACGACAAGCCGTCATCTGAACGAGAGAACTGATGCTTAATGACGAGACCGTCGGGCAATTCAATCAAAAAATGCCATTGCACACCGTCCCACCAGCAGGTCTCTTGGCCAAGCAGTGAGGCGGCTGGCTGGAACGCTTCAAAGCGACATGTCAGTGCAAAACTGTTTTCCCGCTCTATCCAAATAGCGCGATCGTCTTGCTTGACCTCCAGTAAAGCTGGCTCAGTCACCAATTCAGCCATTTTTGCCAAAGCCAATAAGGAATCTACGTCTCCGATGGGGGATCCCGGATAGGGTGCGCCGCGCTCTGCGGCCTCATTTCGTCGCCTCAGCTCCCTTTGAATCTCTCTGAACGTACTGTTGAGCTGGTTGTCCACGCTGTCACTGCGAGCGTAATCCACCTCCCAGTGACCGGAAAAATCAGACGTAGGGCGCGCAGAGTCAACCGCCGGTTGAGGCGAGGCTCGACATCCCAGCAGCAACAAGCAAACAAAGGTACCGAGCGACAGCGCCCTTAAACACCGGATGGCATGGACAGGTGTATCAGAAATCATGGGTAGCGCGCGCTATGGCGGTTTGGCGGCGAAAGATCAGCGTTGCGCAGTGCCCCACACATTGAATCCCGCAATCCGCGGCGTACCCGGCAAATACATTTGATCCACGGACTGCAACATGAAACCGGATCCCTTGATCCAATCGAGTATCGGTCGGTTCAAATTGCATCCACCCAGTAGCCGACGCCAAAGCGGGTTGACCCTGTTTTGCCATTTGACCACCGTGTCATCCGGTGCCTGACCGTGTTCACAGAACACTAATTGCCCGCCGGGCTTCAGCACGCGGTGGATCTCTGCCAGCGCCGCCTGCGCGTTGGGAATAGTGCACAGGCTAAACGTCATCAACACGCTATCAAACTGAGCATCCTCCAACGGCATATCCTCCGCTGACCCCTCAACAAAATCGAGCGGCACGCCGAGTCCCTGCGCACGGGGCTGTGCCAAACCCCAGCTGGTTCGACACGGATCAATCCCGACTACCGAACTCACTCTTTGCGTATCGTAATAAGGCAGGTTGTGCCCAGCGCCCATTCCGATTTCAAGCACCGCACCAGAGACAAGGGGCACCACTTTTTCTCGCTGTTTGAGTATTGGCTTGGTTCCGCAGGCGCACGTCACCAATCTGGGGACGATTTTTTCACTGTAAAAGCCCATTTATCCTCTTCTCCCCCTCATTACCGATGCTGCGCTGATGTTCAATCTTGAGTCATTCCTATGAGTGTTCATCGGTGGCGCCGCCCGCCGCTGAACGTGCGGCAGCAGCCCTGGCTTCCAATGCGGCCTGCAGCGCCGCTTCCTGCTCTGCCGCATCCACTTGGCGCTCAGCAGGCGGGTAGGCCTCCGGATCAATGCGCCTCATTTCGTTCTCGACCCACTCCTCCACTTTTTCCATCAACTCTGCGGCACTCTCACCCGGTTGAGCCGCAATGGGTCGACCTATTGATACCGCAACATGGCCCGGTATAAAAGTGAAGCTCTTTCGAGGCCAACAACGAGCCGAAGCGACCGCTATCGGCACTATCCTAGCCTCTGTCGCAATAGCGAGGCGCGCCGCACCGGTCTTATAGACCCCCTGTTTGCCTCGCTCTGAGCGCGTTCCCTCGGGAAACATGATGACCCACTTACCCGCATCCATCAGTTTCTCGCCCATCGTAGCGACTTTGTTCCAGGCATCTCCCCTAGCGCTACGGTCAATGTGAATCATATTGAGGCAGGCCATAGCCCAACCAAAGAAAGGGATAAGGAGCAACTCTCGCTTGAAGACGTAGGCCAGCGGATGTGGCATGGTGCTCGCGAAAAAAAACGTCTCCCAAGTTGATTGATGTTTAGGACACAGAATGATGCGCTGGTTGTCCTCAAATGCAGGCAGAAATTCCTCTCCCTCAACGCGGTAATCCACTCCGCCAACAAGGCGAGCCGCACCCACTGCCCCACGTAACCAGGGTCTGGCAATGTACCACCAGCGCGCGTCGGGACTGACCAACGGAGACAACAAGATGACCAAAGAGGCGGCTGGAATGACGGTAACCGCCATCCAGAAAAAAACCAGTATCGAGCGAATAGGGCCCATGCGTTCTCGCCTTGCTACCGCCAATTAACCGCCGATAAAACGACCTGACGTCAGCCTTTACCAACAGAAGTGCTCTCTCGAGGGGCGCATTAAACCAGAAACTGCAAGCTGGATCCTCTGATACCTTTTTGCTCTACCCCAGCTCAGCCTATAATGGCGGGCTGGAGAACCATTTTGAAAAAACCGCCCTCCAAGACCGATCTCCGTGAACGCCTGCAAAGACAAACGGCGGACTTTCTCTCGGCGGGAGGGAAGGTACAAGAGGTTCAGTCAGGCGAAACTGCCTATGACCGAAACAGCCCGCCGCCTACGCATGCGCCGCTTTTCGAACCCAGCAAGACAACCCGCACGCCCCTGACTGACGTCATTGCGGCGCTAGAGGCACGCCGGGCAGCCAAGCGGACTCGAACAAAAGTGGTGCGGAAACGTGCCCCCAAACGACGCCGTCAAGTTATCTATGATGATTTCGGGGAACCGCTCAGAGTCACCTGGATAGAAGAATAGGAATTGGCTAGCCACCCCATTGAGACGCTACGGCGGTGAACTGAGCAAGCGCAGGATTCGTACGGTTACCGTATTCCAAGGGCATGCATCAATGATATCGCTCAACGAGGTGGTTGAGGTCGAAAGGCCGCTTGAATCCTGTTTTCGATATGTGGCCGACTTCAGAAACACACTGGAGTGGGATCCCACCGTTCTGGCAGCGGTAAAAACAACGGCGGGAGCCATTGCCGCGGGAACGCGATTTTCCGTGACTTGCAAAGCGGGCCCCTCCAAGATTGACCTGCGCTACGAAATCCTCGAGTACACGCCGTGGCAGTGTCTGGTGCTAGAGGGCTCATGCCGCTGGTTCAGTGTCAGGGACACCATTAGCTTTGAGACCCTGCAAAGCGGTGTGACACGCATCCATTATTCGGCGGACTTCAGCTATCGTTTTGGCTTGGAGAAATATGCCCGCCGATACGAAAAGTCTCTGGAAACCATGGGCAGAAACAGCGTCGAGGGCCTCCGGGTGGCTCTGGCGGATAACAACCCTCCTCCAGCCGCTCACGCGGACACCGAAAGAAAGGACCGTAATGTCGCTTCTGCGCTGGCCTGTTTTACCCGCCACGGATATCAAAAGGGTAGGCGTCGCTGGTTGCCAATGAGCACCGACATGACTGGCAAGCACGTCGTGCTGACTGGTGCCAGCTCGGGACTTGGGCTCGCTACCGCGGTGTCTCTTCTGGAGGCTTGCGCCGATCTCACGCTTGTCATCCGCGATGTCACAAAAATCGAGAGCATGCAGGCTGTGCTGGAAAGGGAAACAGGCCGGCGGGCCAATCGTGTCGAGTTGGCTGACTTGAGCTTGTTACGTGACGTGAATGCACTGAGCGAGAAGTTGTTAGCCGAGGGCAGACCCATCGATGTGCTGATCAATAACGCCGGTGCCTTGTTCAATGATTTCGGCGAAACTCAGGAAGGCATCGAGCAAAGCGTGGCGCTGCTGCTTTTATCGCCCTGGCAGTTAACCGAGCAGTTGCATCCGCTACTTCGCGACCACATGACAAAAGCCCGAGTCATTAACGTTGTGTCGGGTGGGATGTATACCCAAAAGCTCAGCGTCAAACACTTGTTGATGAGCGCTGATCATTACAGTGGCTCCGTCGCCTATGCCAGAGCGAAACGAGCGCTGACGGTGCTGACTGAACACTGGGCCGAGCGATGGGCGGGCGACCGGATTGTCGTAAACAGTATGCACCCGGGGTGGGCGGACACGCCCGGCGTGCAGTCTGCGCTGCCGCTCTTCAGACGCATTACCCGCAAAGTGCTGCGCAACGCTGAGGAAGGTGCCGACACTATCGTGTGGCTCGCGCGTGCGCGCGAGGCAGATCAAATGACTGGGAAGCTCTTTCTTGATCGCGAGCCACGCACCACCCATTTGCGCAAGAACACCATCGAATCGCCAGAAGCGCGATCACAGCTCATTCCCTGGCTTGAGCAAACCGTCGCTGGTCTCGCAATCACGCGGGACACTTGAGTGCCCCTCTTTCTCAGAGTAGTGTCTCGTTGCCCCACCACAGGAAGACAATATGAGCCACCCTATCCTGGCTTTTCCACCCGAGTTCAGCGACTCAGCTATTCAGGACGCGCGCCGGCGACTCAGCGCTACGCGTTATCCCGATGCAGAGACCGTCGACGATTGGCAACAGGGCCTACCGCTTCACTACTGCCAGGAACTCGCGCGCTATTGGCTTGAAGACTACGACTGGGCTCGCGTCCCCGAGAGCCTGTCACAGTTTGAAAACTTAAAGACGGAAATTGAAGGACTCAGCGTTCACTTCCTCCATATCAGAAGTCCGCACACGAATGCCCGGCCGCTGCTTATTACGCATGGTTGGCCGGGGTCCGTGCTCGAATTCACCGCACTGGTGGGCCCGCTCACCGACCCAACACAACATGGTGGCAGCGCAGCTGATGCGTTTCATTTGGTGATCCCCAGCCTGCCAGGATTCGGGTTTTCCGAGAGGCCCACCACACCTGGCTTTGGTGTCGAGCGTATCGCTATGATGTGGGACGAACTGATGGTCAGGATGGGTTACACGCACTACGTTGCCCAAGGCGGAGACTGGGGGTCACTGGTGACCCATGCACTGCTCCTCCTCGAGGGCGGGCATTGCGCCGCGGGGCACATCAATTTACCCCTATTGATGCCCGATGAAACGACCATGGCATCGGAGGACCCCTCAGAGCAGGCCACCCTCGCCGCCGCGATGCACTATCAAGAGCACGAGTCCGGGTACTCAAAGCAGCAAAGTACCCGACCCCAGACGCTGGCCTATGGGCTCGCCGATTCCCCCGCCGGACAAATGGCCTGGATCGTCGAAAAGTTTGCCCAGTGGACCGATTGTGTTCGCAACAACGTCCGACACCCAGAGCATGCCATCGACAGAGACACCCTGTTGGATGTGGTGACTCACTACTGGATGACCAATACCGCGGGCAGTAGCGCTCGGCTGTATTGGGAGAGCTTCACCCAGACGGATATGCGGCCCATTCAGGCGCCGATAGGTATCTCCCTATTTCCGAAAGAACTTTTTCTCTGCAGTGAACGATTAGCGGCAACGCGATACCAACAACTCGTTTTTTTTAACGATACGCATCAGGCAGGCGGCCACTTTGCCGCTATGGAGCAACCCAACGCGCTTATCGGTGATTTGCGCGAGTGGCATATTAGATTAACAGCGAGGGATCTGATCTAAATGACAGCGACACGCCTCCCCTATGAACCGGAGTCAGTTGCGCTTCGTTATTGGAGCGCCAGACAGGAGCTCGCAGCCGCCGCTAGGCTACTCAACGAAAAGCTGATGAGTACTGATATCCCCGCGGAGACTGCTACGGCATTGGCCGCGCTGCTGCGCGAAAACGCCGAAATACTCTCCTCACTGCCTCAGGTAGACGGGCTAGTGGGCATGGGCCGAATTGAGAATCGGGGCACCATTGACAATGTGATGGGAGAGTTGGTCGCTATGGCGGGGAGAAGTCATCCCTGCGCGCCCGAGCTGGAGTGGACAGAAGAGGCCAACAAAATCAGTGGCACGGTCATCTTTGGGCAAGCATTTGAAGGCCCACCGGGGCACACCCACGGCGGATGGGTCGCGGGTATTCTGGACCACATTATGGGCATGACCCATGTCCGAACCGGGCATCCGGGCATGACTGGGGGTTTATCAGTGCGCTACCTTAAACCCACGCCACTCAACATACCTATTGCAATCAGCGCAGAAGCCTCTGAACTGGACGATCGCCGCACCGAGGTGCGTGCGCAGATGCAACACGGGGATATTATTACCGCAACGGCGGAGGCGATCTTCGTGCGGGTAGACAGCGCGAAATTTGGGTTTGGACTCTAGCGGAGCCTAGGGGCGGAGATAAAC
>Ga0181567_10003121_pt1 | contig 12308 bp, 9 predicted proteins | sample 101ome_14_FD_133761 | JGI IMG/M metagenome (GOLD analysis project Ga0181567, IMG submission 133761) | Coastal salt marsh microbial communities from the Groves Creek Marsh, Skidaway Island, Georgia - 101403AT metaG (megahit assembly) | ecosystem: Environmental > Aquatic > Marine > Intertidal zone...
CATGGCCGGTTTCACCTTCTGCGGTGGAGCGGAATACAGCTGCTACGTCGTTGTAGCCTTCCACGTCTGCCTTGGCAGCGAAGTACAGGTAACGACGGTTAGCTTGGGACTCACCGGCAAAAGCGTCCTTGAGGTTTTGTTCTGTTTTGGTACCTGCTAGAGACATAATTCTCTCCTGATTATTTATATTGTTGATGATGCTTTGCTAAACGTGCATGTGAAGCCCGTGACTTCATGAAGTCTGGTCGGCCTGAACACATTCGCGTGTGGGACCGCGATGCCTACCAGGATCAACTGTTATCGACTTGGTTGAGAATATATAGTCGGGCCACGCATCTGTCTAATTGTAATAGGAGATATACACTATTGTTTTTGCCTATTGAAAACCCTGACCTGATGACCAACCTTTGCTACCGAAAGGCGCCGCGGCAATACCCCGCGCAGTACTTGGCAATACCGGATGGGGAGCATAAGATTGATCAAAGTCCTTTTAAAAGACTGCCCATCTGACAGGGGAAATTTCATGAGCCAATCACGCCAACTTCCAGAGACTCTCGCCCACTTATCACGCCGAGGTCTGCTCGCTGCCGCCGGTGCGCTTGGTGGCGCCGCACTGCTGGGTCCGGTCAGGAGCTTTGCCCAGGCCGGTGCTCCCCTGCCCCTGAGCACACCGGGGCTGGACCATCTGGATGTCATTGTCGAGGATGTGGAAGCGACTTCCCGCTTTTACATGGGCCTGCTCAACACCCAGCTCTATGCCCAGGAATTCCGTGGCGGCCTGCGCTACTTTGTGCTGCTGGGCGAACTCGGCCCGGGCCGCGAGGTTGGCTATGTTGCCGTCGGTGCATCAGGCGGCCGTGGTACCTATATCGGTCACTTCTGTACCTCCGTGGACAATTACCGTCGTGAAACCGATGCCATCTGGGACACCCTGGCCGAACGTGTCAGCGCAGCCGGGCTGGGCGAATTTCCCGGCACGACCGGTTTCGGCGGACTGTTCGAGGACCCCGACGGCATCGAGATCCAGTTGTTGCCTGCGCCGGACACCCTGGTCACCGTGGCACATCCCAACGATCTAGTGGCGCACAACACCGGGCTGGTCACCCCCTACGGCCTGAAGTTCTGCAGTTTCAACGTCAGTGACCTGGATCGGGCGCTGAGCTACTACCGCATTCTCTATGGCCAGGAAAGCGGCCGCCAGGGCGACATGGCCTGGTTCGATTTTCCCCGCTCCGACACCCGCCTGATCATGCGTGAAATCGGCTACGGCTATGGCAAGGACACCCGCATCACGGCATTCGGCATCAAGACTGCGGCTTTTGACCGCAGCGAAGCCACAGACACCCTGACCAGTCTCGGTGCTAGCGTTCTGGATAACGCCGAACTGCCTGGTGGCTTGCGTTTCGTTGATCCGGACGGCATTACCGTCGAACTGAACGCGGTGTGAACCAGCCCCGAATCTGACTAAATATTCATTTTCCCTTCGCAACATCCTGACGGGAGTTCTGGTCTAATAGGACACCGGTACTCTCAGTCGCAGGATGGTTTCAACACACCCCATGAAAACGTTTTTCAAGATCACCGCTTCCCTGGTCACTCTGGTATTTACCGTCGTACTGGTAGCCTTCATTTATATCCTGAATCTGGACCCGAATGATCACAAGCCCTGGCTTGCCGACAGGATACGTGCAAGCACCGGGCTGGATGTGGACTTCAACGGCAACATCGGCGTGTCGTTCTACCCGTGGGTGGGCGTCACCCTGGATGATGTGGTCGTGCACAATCCCGAAGGCTTCAGTGACAATCCACTGCTGCAGGCCGACCACGTCGCCCTGCGCGCCAAACTGGTCCCCCTGCTGAGCCAGGAATATGAAATCGACACCATTGTCCTGACCGGTACCCGGGTGTACCTGGAAACCGATGCCGTCGGTCGGGCCAACTGGAATGCCGCCATGCCACCGGCTGATGACAGCACCGGCACAACAGATTCCGGTGCAGCCCTGAACAACCTGGTGATTGGCGGTGTGGATATCAGCAATGCCGCCCTGGTGTATGACGATCGCTTCAACGGGGTCCGTTATGACATCGAGAACCTCAACGCTGCCACCGGCGAACTCATCTACGGTGAGCCCCTGGCCCTGACCCTGGGCCTGGACGCCAGCGCCTCGCAACCGGCCCTTGCCGCCAGCCTGAACCTGACCGGCACCATCCTGTATGACCTGGACAACGAGCGTTATGACCTTAATCCACTGTCACTGCGCGGCACCCTGCGCGGCGCCAACGTTCCGGGTGGCTCGGCAGACATAGCCATGGGGACTGCCGTGAGTGTCGACCTGGCCAGCGACACCATGACCCTGCGTGATTTCACCTTCAACGCGCTCGATGCCCAGGTCAATGCCAACATCAATGCCCGTGATATCACCGGTAATGCACCGCTCTACCAGGTCAATTTTGCTGCTGCCGGTAATGACCTGGCCGTACTGTTCCGGATTCTGGAGAACGAGGAACTCGTGCGCCAGATTACCTCCCTGGGCAGCCGCAGCTTTGCCCTCAGCGGCCTGGTGGAAGCCTCTCCCGCAGCGGGCAATGTCAGTATCACGAACCTGGATGCAGCATTACTGGATGCCACCATCACCGGCAATGTCCAGGCCAGCAACCTGCAATCGGGCAACCCGGTGCTGGTCGGCGCTCTCAATGCCTCCGGTCCGGACCTGCCGAGCCTGCTGGAAGTGGCCGGCCAGTTCCAGGGTGGGCGCGATTCCGAACTGGCCCGTTATGGCCGTGAACTGCAGCAGTCACCGGACCAGAGCTTCCTCGTGCGCACCGAGTTTGATGCCAACCTGCAAACCGGCAATATTGCCGTACCTGAACTTGAGATCCAGGCACTGGGTGCCACCATCACCGGCAATGTCACGGCGCGCAATGCCAACACGGAAACCCCTGTTCTGCAGGGACGCCTCAATGCCAGCGGTCCAGACCTGCCCCTGCTGATGCAGATTGCCGGCCAGATCACCGGTGGTCGTGACGCTGCCCTGAACACCTATGGTCGCCAGTTGCGCGGTGTCGGCAACAGGCGTTTTGCCGTCAATGCCCCGTTCGATATCAACATGGCCAACGGCAACATCGACATCAGCGGTCTTGATGCCAGTTTCCTGGGCTTCACCCTGAACGGCAACTTACAGGCGCGCAATTTCGAGACTGCCAACGGCACCATGAACGGTCGGCTGTCATTGACCGGGCGCGATTTACAGGAAGTCCTCAACGCCATCGAACAACCGGACCTGGCGGAGGTTGTGCAATCGATTAGCCTGCAGATCGTGATCGACGGTGGCCGCAGCAACCTGGGTATCAACCCCATGAACCTGGACGTGGTGCTGTCCGGTCCGCGCATTCCCAATGCGCCGGTTACCCTGGGCCTGAACAGTAATGCAGTCATCAACCTGGATAACGATTCACTCAACGTTGATGCCTTCAGCCTGGCCGGGCTCGGCCTGGCCCTGAGCGGTAACGTGCAGGTCAGCAACCTGCAAAACGATCCCGGTTTCAGCGGCCAGGTCAATCTGCCACCGTTTAACCTGCGCCGGTTCATGCAGCAGCTCAATCTGGCACTGCCGGCAACCACCGATAACAGCGTATTCCAGAACGTGGCGTTTAACTCCGCCTTCAGCGGTTCTGCCAGTAACCTCAGGCTGAACAACCTGGTCACCATACTGGACGACACCCGCATGGCCGGAAACGTCACCCTTGCCGGCCTGGACACAGCGCCGGCCTATGATGTCGACCTCGACATTACCGGCATCAACCTGGACCGCTACCTGGCACCCGCCACTGACTCACCCCAGGCTGCCGCCGCAGCGAGTACGGAACTGCCGCTGGAAACCCTGCGCAGCCTGAACATAAAGGGTAACGTACATGTGGAACAACTGACCTACAGCAACCTGAAACTACAAAACGTCACCCTGGGCATCAATGCGTCCGATGGTGAACTGGCCCTGGCACCAATGACAGCTTCGCTCTACGAGGGCACCTACAACGGCGACATCCGCCTGGATGCCCGCAGCGACACACCGGTAGCCAGTGTTGACACCGCCCTGACCGGCATCAACCTGGCGCCCCTGCTGCGCGACTTCATGGATGCCAACTATGTCAGCGGCACCGGCAATATCCAGCTGGCCCTGACCGGACGCGGTGCCGATACCGCGACAATCAAACGCAACCTGAACGGCAACGGCTCCCTGGATCTGGAGGATGGCGTGCTGCAGGGCGTGGATGTGGGCGGTGTGCTGCGCCAGGTGGAAAGCATGATCCGTGAGCAGCGGGCACGCACCGTAGCACGTGGTGAAAGCACGCCATTTGATGCCTTCTCGGCCAACATCAACATCCAGAACGGCGTGGTGACCACCAACGACCTGCTGATTAAATCTTCCGGCTTTGATGTCAGCGGCCGCGGCACACTCGCCAACCTGACCAACGACAGCATCAACTTCAACCTGGTTGCTAATGTCGATGAAACACCAGCCAGTGATGAACAGTCCTACGACATAGGCGGCTATTCCCTGCCGATTGCCTGTACCGGCACGTTCACCAGTCCGACCTGTTTGCCTGATATTCAGGCCATCATGGTCAGTGCCATTCAGTCAGCGGTTCAGCGCGGCCTGACCAATCTGCTTGAGCGCGCCGCTGGTGGTCAGACCACCCAGCAGCAGAGCCCGCCGGTACAGGAAACTACCGACCCGGCTGCGGAGCGGCAACAACAGGAAGAGGCCCGTGACCCCCGCGAGGAACTGCTCAAGAAGGCCCTGGAAAACCTCTTCCAGTAGGGCTTTCATGTACACGGTCCACCAGACCGAAAACTGGTTGCCAGGTAAGTGCTCAGAATTGAGGCGGTGTTTCAGCCTTCCAGGTAACGCCCACGCACGATCACCTGCAGCGTGCATGAAGCATGCTCCAGGTCAGCCCAGTCACTTTCCGTGCTCAGGACGGCGATGGTAGCGGTTGGCAGGACCTTGCCATCATCGGGGACATTGATACTTTCGGTGAGATAAAACAGCAGGTCTTCGAGACCGGGGTTGTGCCCTACCACCAACAGACGCTGGCAAGCATCCGGAATCACGGCGATGGCATCCAGCAGTTCACTGACATCGGCCATGTACACCGACTCGTTCCAGGCAATCCTGCCGGTATCGAAGCCTGTTTCAGCGGCCACAGTTTCTGCGGTTTCGCGGGCGCGCTGGGCCGGTGAACTGAGTATCGAGTCGGGCACCAGCTCATGGCTTTCCAGCCACCTGCCGATACGGGCCGCTTCACGAAAGCCGCGTTTCTTGATCGGACGCTTGTAATCGGACAACGGCTGGCTCCAGTCGGATTTGCCATGCCGCAACAGGATGAGTTCTCTGGTCATTGCTGCCGGTGTGCTGATAAGGGTTGTCTTGGGTTGCATTTTGCCGGTGCCGGGTGGCACTGTCATTCATCCGGGTGTCCGGATATACTGGCTGACCCCGGAAAAACGCCTGCTCAGACAGCCGTTTACCAGAACATCAAAATCAACAGCCTTTCGGGTCAACCTGCAAAATTGCCAAAAGATTATCCGGGATTCCGGGTCTGAACACATTAACTATTACTCACTATTTCATTAAAAAAAGAGCTGCTCCTGAACCGGTAGCCCTGCTAACAAGAAGATCACAGTCTCAGCATCAAGCGAAATACGAGGTTATTGCCATGAAACGTTTCATCCTTTTCACCCTGGCCATGCTGTTTGGCACGGCAACCCTGGCCCAGGTGCCCTACCCATTTATCTCGACGCCCGTGGCCGACCTGAACGAGCCCTGGGCCATGGAGTTCCTGCCGGACGGTCGCCTGCTGGTTACTGAAAAAGGCGGCACCATCCAGCTGGTCACCCAGGACGGTCAGAAGACGGCCGTAGCCGGCGCCCCCGAAGTGGATTACTTCTTCCAGGGCGGTCTCGGCGATATCGTGCTGCACCCAGACTTTGAGAACAACAACACGGTTTACATCAGCTATGTGGAAGCCGGTGCCAATGAAACCCGTGGCGCGGTTGTCGCCCGCGGCACGCTGGACCTGAGCAAGCCTGCGGTGGAAAACCTGGAAGTGATCTGGCGTGCCTTCCCGAAAGTGGACGGCGGCCTGCACTTCAGCCACCGTATCGCCTTTGATGATGAAGGCTATATGTATGTCTCGGCCGGTGAACGCAACAAGTACGATCCTGCCCAGGATCTCAATGCCACGCTGGGCAAAATCGCGCGCCTGAACGATGACGGCACTCCCGCTGCCGGCAACCCGTTTGCCAGCCAGGGCGGTGTGGCCGCCGAAGTCTGGTCTTATGGCCACCGCAACCCACTCGGCATTGCCTTCGATACCCAGGGCAGACTCTGGAACGTCGAAATGGCGCCACGTGGTGGTGACGAACTGAACCTGGTCATTGCCGGTGAAAACTACGGTTACCCAATGGTATCCAACGGCAACCACTACACCGGTGAGATCATTCCGGACCACGACACCGACACCGAAGGCCTGTATGAAAAGCCCAAGGTCTGGTGGAACCCGGTCATCTCGCCATCCAGCCTGATGTTTTATACCGGCGATGCCTTCCCGGAATGGCGTGGCAATGCCTTTATTACCGGCCTATCATCCATGTCCATCGTGCGCATTGTCGTGAATGGGGACAACGCCGTGGAAGCCCAGCGCTTTGTCATGGGCCGCCGTATTCGCGGCATTGAACAGGGCCCGAATGGCAACCTGTGGATCATCGAGGACGGCCCCGAAGGTCGCCTAGTGAAACTCTCCCCAAGAGGTTGATCCCGATTAATAAAAACCCCGCTTGGCGGGGTTTTTTTATGCCCGAAGCATGGTCCTGACACCCGAATCGCTTTTCCTGAGGACAATCAGGTCATGGGCCAGCAGGTAGGCATCGGCGCGCAGACTGGCTTTTTGCGCGCCTCACCGGGTACCCTTGCCCAACCGGATCAAGACCCAACTCAAGGGCACCACAAGAAGAGGTCAGTGTATGGAAAATTCCCGGCTCTCCCGCCGCAAACTCATGCAGTTTCTGGCCGGCTCTCCGCTGTTGACCAGCCTGCCCGTTTGGTCTGCTGAACGCCTTGATGACCGGGGCTACCTGGCGCCAGGTCCTGAACTTGCCGTGAATGTCTTTGACATGGAGAACGTGGCGCTGCGCAATCTCAACCAGGCGCACTGGACCTATATTTCACAAGGTGTGGATGATGAGTTGACCCTGCGTGCCAACCGCGAGGGATTTGCCCAACTGCACCTGCGCTCCAGGCGCCTGGTAGATGTCAGCATGGTCGATACGAGCACAACCCTGTTCGGACACCGGCTGGCATCTCCCGTGATGCTGGCGCCGATTGGCGGTATTGGCATGGCACACCCGGGCGGGGATATCGCGGTCGCTCGTGGCGCCGCCGCAAGCGGACACAAGATGATCATGTCGACAGCAGCCACGTTCGGTATCGAAGACGTCACCCAGGCTCGGGGTGAACCCGTGTGGTACCAGCTCTACCCCACAAATATCTGGGAAATCACCCAGGCCATGCTGCGGCGGGTAGAGGCTACCGGAACCGATGTGCTGTTCCTGACAGTGGACATCCCGGCCCGCAACCAGGATCGCATGCGTCGTTTCGATCGCAGCGATGCTGCCTGTACTTCCTGTCACGTGCCGGGTACTTCAATCGCGGACAAGGCCATGTTGCAGGGGATGACCATTCCCCCCAACGTCTTCAGGCTCAGTAATCCGGCCATGGACTGGGAGTTCGTTAAACGATTACGTGACAGCACCAACATGAAGCTCGTCATCAAGGGACTTACCCTGCCGGAAGATGCCGAACTCGCCCTGAATGTCGGTGTCGATGGCATCCATGTGTCCAACCACGGCGGGCGCGCGGATGAAAGCGGCTTTGCCACCATCGCTTCCCTGCCGGAAGTGGTCAGTGTCGTGAAAGGGAAAGTGCCAGTGATCATGGACGGCGGTATTCGCCGCGGTACCGATGTGCTTAAAGCACTGGCACTGGGAGCCGATGCCGTGTGTGTTGGCCGGCCCTACGCCTGGGGCCTGGCCGCTTTTGGCGAAGAAGGCGTTACCCGTGTCATGCAAATTCTCGACAGCGAGCTGGCCATCGCGATGCAACAGGCTGGCTGTCCGTCACTGCAGGACATCACCCGCAACGTGGTCAGGTAGCGCTGCCGGCAAGGTATGGCGTGATGGTCTCGATGGCCCGGGCGCCGACCTGCACCGGGTCGGTGTTCTGGATTACAGGGTCAAAAAGCTCCAGTGACAGCGCCCTGTCATAGCCCTTCTCTCGCAACTTCGCCACAATTTTACCCAGCGGCGCAATGCCCTCGCCGGGATATACACGATCCTTGAAAGCAGCAACTTCAACGTACGGAATGCCTGGCGTGTCCTGGAAATGCACATGGTGTACTTCTCCGGGATGAATCAGGTCCATGTCCTCGAACTTACTGGGCCCTGCCCAGAGGTGATACACATCTATCATGAATTTCAGGTTGGGATGATTGATGGTCCTGACCACGTCCAGTGACGTGCGCAGGTTATTGACCAGTGTCGACAGCCGGGTGAACTCCAGCATAAGGGAAACATTGTGGGGGCGGGCAATCTCGGCTGCCTCATGCAGGTTTTCATATACCTGGTCATAATCAGCCATGGTGTGCTTTTCACTGGCCGTGGAGGGTGCTACTAGGCGATCGGCACCCAGCGATTCTGCCAGGGCCACCTTCCATTTCAGGTCTTCCATGGCCTGCGCCCTGAAAGGCCCGTTTTCTTCCAGGTGCAACTGGTTCGTGGATGAAACTGCCTGGATACCGAGGTCGTCCATCAGTTTGCGCGCAGCACCTTCACCCCGGGTTTCTTCATACGCCCTGGCTGACACAAGATCAGGTTCAGCAGCCTGGATGCCGGCTTTGGCCCAGCCTTCCATCACGGTGCGAAAATCGAAACCTGACGAGGTTAGCCCATGCATGCAAACCAACATACCTGCCCCCTGGTCTCGGAATTCCCGTCAGTCATCGCAATCCTGCTCCGGTATATAACAGTGTCTGGTGATTTTGTTGGTGCCTGCAGGATTTTTCAAATCCCACAAATCAAAAGGGCCAGGTTAAACCCTTAAGGCTTGACCTGACCCTGTTGATCCCCCCTTTGGATCTGTTGGCGTACTACCTGCTTGCCTTCCTGCTTTTATCTTCGTGCCTTGAGCTGAGGACAAGTGCCTGCAGCGGGCTCTTAAAGAATGTCCCTGCCGAGCAGTCCCCGGGGCATTCTCTGGCCGGCATCCTGCACGTAAGCCGGGCCAATATCAGCGATGGAAGGTGTGCCACTGCCACGCATGGTAATCGCAAGTTCTCGATTGAGCAAATCCAGCACCCTTTCTACACCTGCCTGCCCGAAGGCCCCCAGCCCCCAGCAGTAGGGCCTGCCGATACCAACAGCAGAGGCGCCAAGCGCCAGGGCTTTGTAAACATCGGTGCCGCGACGAATACCACCGTCGATGATTACCGGGATTTTACCGTTCACAGCCTTGATCACTTCAGGCAGGCACTCGATGGTACCCCGACCTGTGTCAGTGGCACGGGCACCGTGGTTGGACAGAATGATGCCGTCGGCGCCGTACTGGACGGCCAGTGCGGCATCCGCCCCGACCTCGATACCTTTGATCAGAACCTTCATGTTCGTAATGTCTTTCATGCGCCCAATCACATCCCAGGTCAGCGCCGGGTTGACCAGCCCGACACCCTGCATGTTGAGACCATCAAATGCCGGCTTGTTATTGCCGGGATAATGACATTCCTCGCAGAAGCGGTCGTCTTCACGAGCCAGCACCTCAGAAGTTTCCGTGTTCCGGCCACCGGGCAGATCCACGGTCAGACACACCGCTGAACATCCGGCATTTTCGGCGCGTCGAATCAGGGCCTCGGTGTATTCCCACTTGCTCGTGGAATACAACTGGAACCACAAGGGCATACCGTTGCGGGCAGCCATGACTTCTTCGACTGACTTGGATGCCTGCGTGGACAGAATCTGGTGATGCCCTTTCGCCGCTGACGCCCTGGCTGAGGCCACATCGCCATCAGCATGGAATGCCCCCTGGCTGCCTACCGGAGACAGAAAAATGGGCGATTTTGCTTCGGCACCCAGCACGTTGACCGACATGTCAGTGGGACCACTGACATCCACCAGGCGGCGCGGCAGGATCTGGTAACGGGAAAAGCCCTCGCGGTTAGCCCGCAATGTGCCGTCATCATCCACCCCGGAAATCAGGTAGCCGAAATGCGCCGGCGGCACTTTCTCACGGGCAATGGCTTCCATTTCAAAGACATTGATCACCTGATCCGGATTGGTCAGGCGCTCCCCCAGGGTTTCTTCAACTTCCTGGGCAAAGGCCGAATACGTCGTTAACAGCGGACTGCCTGCCAGAAATTTAAGAAATTCCCTGCGAATGGCACGCTGCCTGGTTAGAAAAGGATTGTTGTCAGACATCTCACTCCCCCCGGTCTGCAGATAAGAGCAGTGAGATTACCCAAAAGCCCTGACTATTTGAAGCAGCAATTCAAGCTGGCCAGCGCACCCCTCGGGGTATCGGGCGCCCTTGCCATGCATGATAGTCAGCAGCAAGGCCCGGACAATGGTTCCGGGTGGAATTGATGAGGCCTGCTGACTTATGTCCGCAAAGCAGATACAAGGGCGAATAGATAAGGGAACAGAAATGCGGCAGGGCCGGGTTGACGCAAAAGATAAGGTAAAGAGCTATCTGCCCAATATCACCAGAAGTGATATTGGGCAGTACTGCAGCTTCAAGGGGCCGGTTTCTTAAAACTAAAGCCTGCGCTATTTTTTCGATAATCGAAAAATTTTTCGCTTTTGTAACATTTGAACCCTAAAGCTGATAAAACTGGTAGACTGACTTTATCTGCCTGTCGTACCTCTTTAGCCAAATTAGCCAAATTAGCCAAAAGCCGACTTTCTTAATACTGGCTCTTAGCACTGGCTGCTTTTACCGCTTTGGCTCTCCGAAAATGGCTATACAGTGGGTTTTCGGTGGTATCAGGGTTTCAATATTCTGGTGTCACCTTCTTGTGCACGATGACTGAGTCCAGGCTCTCAACGGACTCTGCAGATCTTTCCAGTCTGCTGAAAGGAAATGCTCTGTTGACCCGTCAGGACTGACTGACCGTATAAAGGTAAGAAAGTCCCTTTTTGAGATTAGTTTCAATAAAAGACTAAAATGTAAACGAGAACAACCCTGAAATCAAGAGGGTTGTGTAAAACATTTGCGAATAACAACGACAGAATAAGACATCGATATGGCTGAACAACAACTCAAGTGTTACGTCTCGCATGCCTCGGAGTTCTTCAGTGAGCCCTGGTCCATGTTGATTCTCAGGGAATTCATGATTTTCGGCGGCACGCGTCGTTTCGAACAGCTCTACAACGCCCTCGGTATTTCCCGCAACGTGCTGACCAAACGCCTGCGTCGCTTCGTGGAACTGGGCCTGATCAAGAAATCACCGATCTTTGAAAACAGTCGCCGTATGGAATACAAGCTGCGGCGCAAGGCCTGGGAACTGTCCCCGGTCATGCTCGCCCTGCACGTCTGGGCAGAGCGCTGGGCCGATGATGGCTATGTCTCGGAGCTTGATTTTGTCGACAACATCACCAACCTGCCGCTCGCCAAGGGTGCAGTGCGTTCCCAGGACGGCCGTGTGCTTGAGCCCGGCGAAATCAACGTCATTGCCAAAACCGACAATGCCCGCCACTACTTCAAAAAGTATGCTACCAAGGCAGCGAAGGGTGACACCGGGCAGAAAGCCGGCATGGATGCCACGGACAAAGACAAACCGGAAAACGATTCGGCAAAAGAGGAAGAAGCAGCCTGACAACTTGCAGACACTTTCCAACAAGAATAAAAAAACGGGGCCGAAGCCCCGTTTTTTTTTGCAACTGAACTTAGAAGCTCATCTGCAGGGTCAACTGATAACGGCGACCCCATTCATCATAGCCAAGACCGGAGTTGGTCTGTGAGCCAACGCGGTTGAAAGCACCCGGAATGATCGGCGGGATCTTGTCGAACGCATTATTCACTGCCAGCGTGGCAGACCACTCACCACCACCCATCATGGATTCGCCATCATAGCGGAATGACAGGTTGGTGAATGAGTAAGTCGGGATAGTGTTGTTATCCACATCCACACCTTCAACCCAGTTGATGTTTACCAGCGTATCGCTGATATAACGCTGCTGCCAGGTAGCTGACCAGGGGCCG
>Ga0181567_10003145_pt1 | contig 12273 bp, 14 predicted proteins | sample 101ome_14_FD_133761 | JGI IMG/M metagenome (GOLD analysis project Ga0181567, IMG submission 133761) | Coastal salt marsh microbial communities from the Groves Creek Marsh, Skidaway Island, Georgia - 101403AT metaG (megahit assembly) | ecosystem: Environmental > Aquatic > Marine > Intertidal...
AGCAAGTGTAGATGGCGAAGCATATGATCCAGATCGTTGGAGTCAATACTTCCGTCCAGCAGGCATGGCAGCACGTACTGGTGATCCAGTAGCAGCATCTAATCCTGCACCTACTCCTGCACCGTCAGCACCTACTCCTGCACCAGCAGCAGTTGAAGAAGACGACATTCCTTTTAAATCTAATGAGGAAGTTGCAGCAGAAGCAGCACCAGCAGCAGGCGGTGCTCAAGACATTCTTGCAATGATCAGAGCACGTCAGAATCAGTAAAAACAATGCTGTAGACTTGTAATGCAAAAAAACAAGTCTACAGCCTTTAACGGCTTTTTTTAGGAGGTACATATGACTACAAAAGCATTCGATCCTTCAAAGTTTCGAAACTCATTAACAAAATCTATTAAAGGTATGAGTGCAGGCTTTAACGATCCACAAGACTGGGTCAGCACAGGCAACTATGCACTTAACTATCTTCTTAGCGGTGATTTCCGTAAAGGTATTCCGCTAGGCAAAGTAAGTGTTTTTGCTGGCGAATCAGGTGCTGGTAAATCGTATATTGTAAGCGGTAACATTGTAAAGTCAGCACAAGAACAAGGTATCTTTGTTGTTCTTATTGACAGTGAAAACGCACTCGACGAATCGTGGCTTCAAGCATTAGGTGTACAAACCAGCGAAGACAAACTACTAAAACTTAACATGGCAATGATCGATGACGTTGCTAAAACTATCTCAACATTCATGGACGATTATCGTGGCATGGACGAAGATGATCGTCCTAAGGTGTTGTTTGTAGTTGACTCGTTGGGTATGCTTATGTCGCCAACTGAAGTTAACCAGTTTGAAGCTGGTGATATGAAAGGTGACATGGGTCGTAAAGCTAAAGCATTGAAAGCACTAGTTACGAACTGTGTGAATATGTTTGGCTCATATAATGTAGGTATGTGTGTTACTAACCATACTTACGCATCGCAAGATATGTTTGATCCTGATGATAAGATTTCAGGTGGTAGTGGTTTTATCTATGCATCAAGTATGGTTGTTGCTATGAAAAAACTAAAACTAAAAGAAGATGCAGACGGCAACAAAACTTCAGAAGTAAACGGTATTAGAGCAGCGTGTAAAGTTATGAAAACACGTTACAACAAACCGTTTGAAGGTGTACAAGTTAAGATTCCATATGAAACAGGTATGGATCCTTATAGTGGACTTTTTGATATGTTTGAAAAACGTGGTCTTGTTGAAAAGCAAGGCAACCGTTACAAGTATATTACAAGTGACGGAGAAGAAATTCTTGAATATCGTAAAAATTGGACTGGCGACAAACTCGAGTTGATCATGTCGGATCTACCAGCAAAAGAAGCACAATTGGTAAATATCGACAATACAGACGAAGAAGCTGTAATTGATCATAACGAGGAGTTAGTCGATAATGAATGAAGAATTTGTTGCTGATATTTGGACGCTATTTAAACCATACTTTGATAAAAAACATTTGGAAATAGCAGCTGAAAAGTTTGTGGATGTTATTATAGATTACGGTCTTGATGACACACAACTTCAAGACATGCTTGGAACTGACAAGCATCTTGACGCTGCTATACAATATTATCTTGAGATGGATGAAGTAGATCCTGATGCATATGACGAATGGGATGATTAATGGGATGGTATAGTCAAGTAAGTCGTGATATTACACAAATACCCGCGGCTGTACAGCACTTTGAAACCGAACTAATTGAAGCAAAACGTGAATGTAATATCAGTGGCAGTATTGAAAAAGCTGCCGCTGCTATGCCAGGCATTGTTGAGCATCGTTTCAATCAACTGCAAGAAATTGAAGCAATACTTGAATACTTAAATATTGAGCTGCGTAAATTACGTAGCTCATATTTCAAAAAATATCTAGAAAATTATCAACGTGCATTGAGCAGTCGTGATGTAGAAAAATATGTTGACGGCGAAGCTGATGTGTGTGATTACGAAAAAATTATCAACGAATTTGCATTAGTAAGAAACAAATGGTTAGGTGTACTCAAAGCACTTGATCAAAAACAATGGCAACTTACTAATATTGTTAAACTCAGAGTTGCTGGTATGGAGGATGCAACTTTGTAAATAACATATGAGCAAAGTTGTATTAGTTACAGGTGGATTTGATCCACTGCATAGCGGACATATCGAATATTTTAAAGCAGCAAAAAAACTAGGCGATCACCTTGTAGTAGGTGTTAACAGCGACGAATGGCTTACTCGTAAAAAAGGTAAGCCATTCATGCCTTTTGAAGAACGGGCTGCAATCATAAAAGAACTATCTGTTGTTGACGAAGTTATTGGATTTAACGACAGCGACAATAGTGCATGTAATGCTATAGGGCAAATATTAGCAACCAAGGGCACTAGTTGGAAAGTTATATTTGCCAACGGCGGCGATCGAACTAAAGCAAACATTCCAGAATATCAAACATACAAAGATAACAAAGATGTACATTTTGTTTGGGGTGTAGGCGGCATTGATAAAAAGAATTCAAGCAGTTGGATACTCAAAGAATGGAGCCAACCTACTACAGAACGTGCTTGGGGTAGATATACTGTGCTAGACAAAGGTGAAGGTTGGCAAGTAAAACAATTAGCGTTTGATGCAGGTAAAGCATTGAGCGATCAGCGACACTTTAAACGTTCAGAACATTGGCATGTTATTGAAGGTAATATTGAAATAACGTTGCAGTACGACGGCGAAGAAAAATGTACATATGTAGTGCCGCAAGGACACAGTATAGATATACCTGCACTGTGCTGGCATAAGGCAGTTAATAATGACAAAATTACTGCTCGTGTAATTGAAGTTTGGATGGGCAACGAACTCACTGAAGAAGATATTGAAAGAAGAGATTAATGAAAGTATTTGTAGGATATGACACAAGAGAAGATATCGCATATCAAGTTTGCAAACACAGTATTGAAACTAAGAGCAAATTAGCTGATGTACGTCCCCTAAAACAACAGGAACTACGTGACGCAGGATGGTATACAAGACCAATAGATAAACTAGCAAGTACAGAGTTTACATTCACACGTTTCCTTATACCAGAACTTATGAACTTTAAAGGTTGGGCTGTGTTTATGGACTGTGATATGATTCTTACAACAGACATAAAAGAACTGTTTGATCAAGCAGACGACAAGTATGCAGTTATGTGTGTACAGCATGATTACACACCCAAAGAAGGCACAAAGATGGACGGACAAAAACAGACAGTCTATCCACGTAAAAATTGGTCAAGTGTTGTTCTTTGGAACTGTGGTCATCCTAGTAATAAAGTTTTAACACAAGATCAAGTTAACAGTTTAGAACTAAATGGTGCATACTTTCATCGCTTTAGTTGGCTCAAAGATGAAGAAATTGGAGAATTAGATCATACATGGAATTACTTGGTAGGTGTATACAACGATTTAGAAAAGCCCAATTTAATACACTACACTGAAGGCGGCCCGTGGTTTGAAAATTACAGAGATTGCGAATTTCACAAACTGTGGAAAGCAGAACTATTTGATATGATGAATAATTAATGATTTGTGTTAGTAAAAATAATAAAGACGAAATTATCAATGCATTTGCAAGTGGTGCAAAATTAAAGACAACATCTGAACTACCAGAGTTTGATGTGCCAGAACCTGTGCTTTTTAGAAGCATTGTTAAAAGAGAATTTATTCAATATAGACTAGAACACAATCTACCTTTTTATTATGTAGACAGCGGATACTTTGGAAATTTTAAATCTACACAAAATCCAGAAGGTAAAAAGTTATGGCATCGTATTGTAAAAAACGGATTGCAACACAGTGATATTATTCCAAGAGACACCAACAGATGGAAACGTTTTGGCATTAATATACACAAAACTAGAGGAGTTGGCAAACATATTTTGTTGGTACTGCCCAGCGAAAAGCCATGTAAATTTTATGATTTAAATTTAAAAGACTGGACCGAACAAACAATTGTAGAAATACAAAAACACACAGATCGTCCTATACGTATTAGAGAAAAAGAAAGGCTGAGAGCAGATAGATTAAAAAATACAATATATCAAGATCTTGACGGTGCTCATGCAATGGTAACATTTCAAAGTATAGCAGCCGTTGAAAGTACTATATTTGGAGTACCGGCATTTACTCTTGCACCTACTGCCGCAGATCCTGTGTGTAACAAAAATTTAAAAGACTTAGAAAATCCTAGAGTTGTTAAAAAAGAAAAGTTAATAGAATGGGCAAGTCATTTAGCATATGGACAATTTCATATGCACGAATTGTTTGACGGAAGAGCATACAGGATGTTATTAAAAGATGAAAGTAATTAGTTATTTGCAAACGGTTCCTGGAGCACATGCTAACTATAACCGTAGAACAGAAAAAGATATGATATTAAAAAACTTTGTTGAAGGTGTGCAAAGGCAAGGCGATGTTGCTCAACTTCAATATGGTAAACAAATAATTTCTAGTAGCGATGTTGGTGTAATACAAGGTTGGGTACATGATAGAATTGATACACCGCATTTGCGTATGAGAAAAATATTAATTGACTACTATACAAATAATAATAAAAAATTAATTACAGCAGATGCTAACTTATTTTTGTTTGCTAATAAATTAAACCCACATCATTATCTACGTTACAGTTTTAATGGCATATTTCCAAACACAGGAATATATTGTGATGACAAACCTCAACCTCATCGATGGGAACAAATACAAAGAGATTTAGATATAACTGTTGGAGCAAGAAAAACAGCTGGTTCTAAAATATTGTTTTGTTTACAAAGAAATGGCGGTTGGAGTATGGACGGACGAGATGTTATTGACTGGACTGTTGATACTATAAACGAAATTAGAAAATATTCTGATAGAACAATACGTCTAAGAGCACACCCTGGAGATAAAAAGTCATATCTGTATTTTACACCAAAAAATCCAAAGTTCAAAGGCATTACAAATATAGAATTTAGTGAACCAGGCATACCAATAGAACAAGATTTAAAAAATACATGGGCTGTGGTAAATCACAACAGTAGCAGTATAGTTGGTCCGATCATATATGGTTATCCTGCATTTATTACAGACCCTGGTAGAAGTCAATGTGCAGAAGTTGCACACTCGTCGTTTGAACATATTGAAACTCCGGACGAGTTTGATAGAGAAAAATGGCTACATAGAATTAGCATGTTCCATTGGAAATTTGAAGAATTAAAAAATGGCAAGTGTTGGGCACACATGAGGAGATATGTATGAAAGTAAATATGGTTGCATTTCCATCGCCTGTAAGTAAATTGTATTTTGGCTGGGAAAGAGGAATGAAATTACACGGCGACAGCGTAGTACAACTGCCATTAGAAGCTAACTTATCTAAAATAAATGCTGACTGTTATTATCAAACCAATGAAAGAAAACGTAAGTTTTTTAGAGGTAACAGAGCTAACACACAAGGACAATTTTTTGATTTTATTTTAAAATCAAAAAAACCTTTTATTGTTAGTGAATCTAATCCGTTTAGAAAATTTGACGGGTGGATGAGATTTGGCTGGAACAGTTATAAATGGACCGAAGGCAATTTTAACAATGATAACGTAGGTAGAGACCGATGGGAACGTTTCCAAAGTATAACAGGTGCTAGTTTTAAAGACTGGAATAGTCCTGGCGATTATATTTTAATAATGGGTCAAAAAGAAGGTGATAGTGCATTAAACAGTATGTACGAAAAAGGTTATCTAACGTTTTACGATTGGGTTGAAACTGTTATTATGGAAATACGTAAACACACTGACAGACCGATCAAAATACGACCGCATCCTAGAGGGCTTGAAAAAGGTTTAAGAACTATTGCAAGACGTATTGAAAACGGACTATTGCAGAATGTTATTATTAGCGAAAATGTTAAAGGCGGTGGCAATCAAGGCGGCGAAGGTCTTGAACACGATTTGTTAAACAGTTATTGTGTTGTTACTTACAACAGTTTAAGTAGCATAGAAGCAGCTGAGTTAGGCATACCTGTTTTTGCACTCGATGACGGGTGTATGGCATATCCTATTGCACATAAAGATTTAAAAGACATTGAAAACATCAATTACAACATCGATTTAACGCAATGGCAAAATCAGATTGCATATACTATGTGGAACAAAGATGATGTACAATCAGGAACAACGTGGGCTCACCTAAAGCCTGTGTATTTTTAAGGAAGAAAAATGGCAAAAATAGATACTGGCAGATATGCTGTAGAAAGAATGTTGATGTTTAAAAAAACAATTGACATAACATACGCTTTAACTGATATTAACAATGTGTTTGACATGGCATGTAATAACGGATACTGGATTAATACAGCAACAAGATTTTTGCCAAACACAAAATTTACTGGCATGGATACACAAGACTTTAGCGAAAGAGGTTGGAAAGAATTTACTAATGAAAATGTAAATTTTAAACAAGGAAATAGTTTAGAATATTTAGAAACACAAAAATCTAAATATGATTTTGTTATGTGTATGGGTGTTATGTATTATTACAATGACATTAAATCCTTTATACAAACTATTACTGATGCAACAAAATCTACTGTGCTTATAGATACATTTTGCTTTAATTCAGAAGAGTCCTTGGAAAAGCAAGTTAAAAATCCTCCAAACAAAATGGTAAAAGCTGCTAGAGAAGAAACTGATTTTGTAACAATACCTACAGAAGAAAAAATAAAAGAATATCTTGACAGCGTAGGATTTATGTCATATAAAGTAGATGAGTTTACAGATCCATATAACGATAGTGTAGGCAAAAGATTAAACTTAGATGTAAAAAGATCTGCGATACTAGGTGTTAAGAAAAGAGATTACGCAGGCCAATCTAAATATAAAAGAATGGTGTAATTACCAATTTAAATCTTCTACTTGCCCATCAAACTTTGGACGTCCTTCACTACCTACCCAAGGTAAATCTGTTGGAAAATATGGACGTAGTACACCTAAATCTGTTCCTATAAATTTTAGTTGAGGCATTTCAAATGTTTTCTTTTTTACAATTACACTAATGTTATATTTGTATGTTTTTACTTTTGCTTCACTACAATCTAATCCAGCAAGAACCATATTGTATAATACTAAACCAGCATTCCATAACGTAGTATGGCCGCCGACAATAAGATGTTTTAATGGTGGAACAGTAACACAGATTAATCCATTGTCTTTGCATACATTAGACACTTTACGCAAATAAGCATTTACATTTAACTGATGTTCTAAACAATGAGCACTCCATACACCATCATATTGTATTGGTATTTCGATATCATTAAAATTACCTTTGTATGTAGCAGTGTCGTGAAAATCACAAGTATCAACTGTGTATCCGTCAATGCGTAAGATATTTGCGTGATATTCAAAAGGACCGCTACCTACATCTAATACTGTAGAACCCGGAGTCAACAAAGAAGAAAACTTTATTAAACCATCGATGCTATGACTTTTTTGTTTTGTTTGTAGTTTATTAATAATTTGTTCTCTAGTCATATTGTAAATCCAAAAGTTTCAAAGTCTTTCTTATATCTATTATATATATGTTCTTTTTGTGTATCAGTTAAAATTATATCTAAGTCTGCGGTTTTATTGAATACTTTTAAATCTAAATTGTATTGTTTTAAATATGCAGCAGCATCTTTTAACTGTATTATATCATTAACAAGTATATTATTTCCATCTGTAAGATAGTAATGCATTGAACGAATATGTATATTGCTATCATTATCGTTATAATGATATAAGTTTATAAATTGTATAAAATTATCTATTGTAGATATATCTTTTGTTTTAATTAACGGACGCCTTAATCCAAAGTCTTTGTATAATGAAATAAATCTGTCATACGGATGCCTTATTACAGTAAAATTTTTATAATTGTTTTGTAAGGCAATTTTCCTATCAACATATGTTACATTATTTGGATTGTGTACCCATTTTACTTTTGAGTATTTTTTATTAGGATTTGCATTATAGCCAGACAATGCTACTTTAATTGCAGTGTTAGCAACTTTAGGTATAGCCCAGTAATTTAATTTTAAATCTTGCCAAACAGAAATATTATATTTTCTTTTAATGTCGTCAGACATTCCAATATTCCTCTGTTCTATTAACCATTAAATCTTTAGCTAAACTTTTTTTAGTATTCTTGCGATCGCCTTTCATATGGTCAATCCATTTTCCTAATACTGTATTAATTAAAGGATGGCCGCCACCGCCGGTTTTTGCCTCACGCAAATACATTTCTGCACTATAATCTAAAACGTTTGGTGCTATTTTTTTGCAGGTGTTTAGTATATCTCCAAATACATAACTATCGTGCCATTCTTCTAATAGGAAAATACCATTTTCCGCATCTTCATAAACACGTTCAAATTCTTCTAAGAAATCTTTACAAATAGGACTATTTAAATTTAAACCATAGAATCCGCATTCTGGCCAAGTTTGTGATCCTTTACCTCTTCCTACATATGTAATCCAACTAGTATCGGGCAAGCACTCTTTAAATTCATCATAACTCCAATTGCTGTGTACAAATGTATCTGCATCCATCCATACACACCAATCTTTAGATCTTTCACATGCATCAAATACAGCATACACTTTATTAGCAAAACGAACAGCATCCCACTTAAACTTTTTGTTATGATCTTTTCTTTTGCGTCTTATTTCTTCTGGAGGAATACCATTTGCATGAGGCACATTCTTCCAACGCTCTTTGAAGGCATTTAGTTTAGGTAAAACTTCTTTTGCATCTAGTATAGTAATTTGCATTGGATTAGGATTAACAGGATTGCAATCTTCTGCATATACCAGCATCTTAATTCTTTGATCAACGTTTTTTGCAAAACTGTATAAAAATCTTTGCCCGTATAAATCTAAACCTTCTTTGTGAAATGTTGTAACCACAGTTATCTCTTGCATTTGGTGTCCTTGTTAAATATAGCATAGGTATTTACTCAATGAAGTTTAGTTTATGGACACAATATGGAGCACTTAACTCAAACCCCGTTTTCGATGCTTTTAGACAAGGTGCTGAAAGTCTTGGACATAGTTGTATCAACAACGACAATAATAGTGATGTTGATGTTATTTGGAGCGTACTATTTCATGGTAGGATGGCCCCTAACAAAACTATTTGGAATAGAAACAAGCAAACAGGAAAACCAACAATCGTATTGGAAGTGGGCGGAATTAGACGAGGAACAACATGGAAGGTTGGATTAAATGGAATCAACCGAACTGCTTACTTTAACGCTGGCGGCAATGATAGCACTAGGGCAGATAGCCTGGGATTGGTTTGTAAACCTTGGAGACGCGACGGCGATTTTATATTAATATGCGGACAACACGATAAAAGTCTACAGTGGCAAGATATGCCACGTATGAGTCAGTGGGTAATGAATACCATTGAAGAGATACAAAAATACAGCAACAGACCTATATACTTTAGACCTCATCCACGTTGCAGGCTAGAAGCAATAGAACATCAATATCGTAATGTATACAGACAAGACCCGCATCAAATACCAGGCTCATACGATGACTTTGATATGCAGTTTAAAAATGTATGGGCTACAGTAAGTTATTCAAGTAACCCTGGTATACACAGTGTAATCGAAGGTATACCAGCATTTGTAAGCCATCATAGTCTAGCATATGATGTAGCCAACGATATTGACTTTTTACACGACATTGAAAATCCATTTATGCCAGAACGACAGCAGTGGCTCAACGACTATGCTTGGACAGAGTTTACAGTTGAAGAAATTGCAGCAGGTATACCATTGAAACTATTGACACTTATGCTATAACGTGTTATATTGTGTGTATGAATTATATTGAAGACATACTACATTATTATGTAGATACAATTAAAGTTAATGATAAAGATACTCCTATTTTGAGCAGTATTTCTTCTCAAGTAAAGCGTGGATTGGCTTTAACTGACAAACAGTACGAACTTGTAAAAAACAAATTGTTTGATAAAAAAGATATTTTGTTTGAGCATAATATTGTTGTCGAAACCGGAACTGATACTCGTTTGCCATTGCGACAAATAGATCGTAGCAAATATATTCGTATTGTAGATACCACTGAAGTTTATGGACAAGATAAAGTTTACGAAGGTCATAAACAAGACTGGCTTTGGATTAAAGTGCGGTTTCCTTTTGCAAAAAAAACAATTGTACTTTTAGAAAACATTACTAGAGGACGTCATACCGAGTATGTTCATAACAAAGGTAGTCATGAACATTATTATAAATTGACTCCAATAACTGCTATTGAAATTGTCGATTCTTTTGAAAATAAAAATTTTGAAATAGATGATCAACTAATCGAATATGCAACCAAGTCTAAAGATATAATCAATAATAAAAATAAATATCTGCCAGCAATTGTAGACAATTATGTTACAAATATCAAAGATAGTCTTTTTAATTTGATTAAAGACGATTGTGAAGAATTAACAAACATGTTGTTAAAAGATCGCAGTATTCGTTATGGATTAACTTATGACACCAAAGAACCAACAAACTTGCTAGAAACTATTGCGTTTCGTACAGAATCAGAAGTATTGGTACTACCTACGTTGTACAATGTAAATGATATTGTACGCTCGGTTTTAGAATTAAATAGATTTCCGTTGGTTGTATTAGTTGATGAAAATGAATGCTTTGATCAGGTATATGAATTTTTCAGTGCCTTTAACGGAGTTGTATCAAACGAAGAACAAAGCGTAATGTTTAGAGTTGACAGTGATGATATTAAAAATTCAGACCTTAATGAGTTTGTAAAAACTTACAGTCTAAACAATTGGGTTGACAACAATACAAAGATAGTGTATATTAAAAAGAATAAACTACCAAAAGTTTTGTTAAAAAGTAGCTTTATACCAAAAACTGCATTATACAAAACTAGTATCAGATCAAACAATCAAGTTGACGCATGGATTAGATTTAATTGTGATTTGATACTTTATCACGATAACCAAAAGAGTAGTTTTAATAGGTTTTTTCAAAGGGGTGCCGGTTGGTAAGTTGTAAACTAATAATTGAAGACGAAGTAAACATTAAGCTAGAAGGTCTTGATGTAGATGTTAGACGTAAACTGTCTAACGCACTCAAGTTTGAAGTTCCTTACGCTCGATATATGCCGCAATACAAACTTGGACGTTGGGATGGCAAAGTTGCTTTCTTTGGTATTGGCGGTACAGGTTATCTTAACCATCTCGACACAATTGTGGAAGTACTTGAAAAGAACAATGTCTCAATTGTAGACATTGAAGACAACCGTCATCCGATACAACTTGACTTTCCACAAGTCACTGAACGATATTGGGCTGACCAAGGTGTGTGCTGGCCCAAAGGTCATCCTGCAGAAGGTGAAGAAATTATTCTGCGTGACTATCAAGTATCGGCAATCAACAACTTTGCAAATAATCCACAAAGTCTACAACAGATTGCAACCGGTGCAGGTAAAACTATTACAACAGCAACTCTAAGTCATTTAAGTGAGAAATATGGAAGAAGCCTTGTCATTGTACCAAACAAAAGTCTTGTCACTCAAACTGAAGAAGATTACCGAAACTGCGGGCTGGACGTTGGCGTATACTTCGGTGATAGGAAAGAGCTGGGCAAAACTCACACAATCTGCACATGGCAGTCACTGAACATTCTTGACAAAAAATTCAAAGATGGTAGTGCTGTATTAAGTCTTGCAGAGTTTTTAGATGGTGTAAGTTGTATTATTATTGACGAAGTACACCAAGCAAAAGCAGAAGTGTTAAAAAACTTGTTAACACGCAACTTGCGTAATGCACCTATTCGTTGGGGACTTACAGGAACTATTCCAAAAGAACGTTTTGAGTTTGAAAGTATTCATGCAAGCATCGGTCCTGTGATTGGAGAAATCACAGCAAAAGAATTGCAAGACAAAGGCGTACTTGCTGAATGTCATGTTAATGTTGTACAACTAATTGATACAGTTGTACACAGAGGTTATCAAGAAGAATTAAAATATCTAGTAAGCAACAAAGAACGTGTAGAATATCTAGGCAAAATAATTAATAATATCAAAGAAACAGGCAACACACTAATACTAGTAGATAGAATCTCAGCAGGCGAGATGCTACAAGAACTTATACCAGGATCGACGTTTGTAAAAGGCGATGTGAAATTAAAGGATAGAAAAGATGCGTATGACGATATTAATACGGGC
>Ga0181567_10003146_pt1 | contig 12273 bp, 10 predicted proteins | sample 101ome_14_FD_133761 | JGI IMG/M metagenome (GOLD analysis project Ga0181567, IMG submission 133761) | Coastal salt marsh microbial communities from the Groves Creek Marsh, Skidaway Island, Georgia - 101403AT metaG (megahit assembly) | ecosystem: Environmental > Aquatic > Marine > Intertidal...
AGGAAGCGGAAGCGATTCTCCAAGAACATAAAATTGAGAAACTACCAGTAGTTGATGAGAACTATAAGTTGGTCGGTTTGATCACATATCGAGATATCACTAAAATCAAGATTAAACCCAACGCAAATAAAGATCAATACGGTCGTTTACGCGTTGCTGCTGCAGTTGGCGTCACAGCTGATGTGGTAGATCGCGTTGCAGCGCTGCACGAAAGTGGGGTTGATGCGGTGATTATCGATACTGCGCATGGTCACACTAAGGGTGTGGTTACGGCACTGAAAAGTGTTAAAGCAAAATTCCCTGAATTAGATGTCGTTGTGGGGAATATTGCTACTGCTGAGGCGGCTCTATACTTAATGGAAGCTGGTGCCGATGCTGTTAAAGTGGGTATTGGTCCAGGGTCTATTTGTACCACCCGTATCGTTGCGGGTGTCGGTTATCCACAGTTGAGTGCGGTAATGGAAGTAGCCAAGGCTATTGATAATCGTATCCCAGTTATTGCCGATGGTGGTATTCGCTTTACAGGTGATATCGTTAAAGCCATTGCTGCAGGAGCAGATTGTGTGATGTTGGGATCCATGTTCGCGGGAACAAAAGAAAGTCCTGGTGAAACCGTTATTTACGAAGGCAGAAAGTATAAGACCTACAGAGGTATGGGTTCTGTAGAAGCCATGACTGATGGGTCGAAAGACCGTTACTTCCAAGACGTGGAAGACGATGTAAAGAAATTAGTACCAGAAGGTATTGTGGGACGCGTTCCTTATAAAGGTGAAGTAGGGGAAGTGATGTACCAATTTATTGGAGGTCTTCGTGCCGGTATGGGCTATTGCGGATCTAAAGACGTTGCTACCCTAAAAGAAACAGCTCGTTTTGTTCAAATTACAAGTGCAGGTATGTCAGAAAGTCACCCGCACAATGTGAGTATTACAAGAGAAGCACCAAACTACAGTAGATAATATGAAAAGAATCAGTGTTTTACTCCTTGCCACGTTGGCATTGGGGTTGGGTGTAAATGCCCAAGAAAAATCAATCCTGTTTGAAGTTGGAGATGCGGTTCAAGTCACTGCTGAAGAGTTTAAGGCAGTCTATGAGAAAAATAAAGGCGTAGGAGCAGCAATTGATCCGAAAACTCCTGAGGAATACCTGGATCTATACATTACGTTTAAGTTGAAAATCGCTGAAGCGTATGCACAGCAGCGTGATACTGCAAGTCAGTTCAAGAGTGAATTCGGTGGTTATAGAGCACAACTTGCAAAGCCTTATTTGAGTGATCAAGGTGCTGAACAAGAGCTATTGGACGAAGCATATGCACGCATGAAAGAAGAGGTACGTGCCGCGCATATTATGATTGCCTTGGATGGTGATGCACTGCCGGAGGATACATTAAAGGTTTACAACCAATTGCTCGAGTTACGATCTACGATTTTGAAAGGTAAATTAACTTTTGAGAATGCTGCTCGTACACAAAGTGCGGATACTTGGAGTGCTAAGCAAGGCGGAGATTTAGGTTTCTTTACTGCATTTAGTATGGTTTACCCGTTCGAATCTGGAGCATATGAGCTAGAAAAGGATGAAATAAGCATGCCTATTCGCTCGCAATACGGTTACCACTTAATCAAGCTCTTAGATCGCAGGCCTGCGAGCGGTACCGTTCGTGTTCGCCATATTTTCTTTGCAGCAAACACAGGTGCTGAGCCTGCTCAGGCGCAACGTGCAGAACGCAGTGCGAATGAAATTTATACTCGCTTGGAAAACGGCGAGAACTTCATGGATTTGCTAGAGTACAGCGAGGACAGAAGAACTAAGGATAAAATGGGTGAGTTACCGGAGTTTGGTATTAACAAGATGATGCCTGCTTTCGAGGATGCTGCCTTTGCATTGAAAAATCCCGGAGATTATAGTGCACCTGTACAGACTACCATAGGTTGGCATGTTATTCAATTGATTGAGAAGAAACCAATTGGTTCTTATGAATCATTGGAGAAAGAGTTGTCTAGAAAGGTAAAACGCGATAGCCGCAATACTATTGGTGCTAAGCGATTTGTCAAGCAACTCAAGCAAGATTATGCTTTCAAGGTTGATGAGCGTGGCTATGCATATGCCAAAAAGTTGGTGGACATGGAAGCTTTTGAAGCGCACACATGGGAAGTTCCAAAACGCTTTCAGGACAGAACCGTGGCAACTTTTGCTGACCAAAGTGTTAAGGTGGGCCAATTACTAGAGTTCTGGGCAAAAAATCAGCAAGTAGAGGTTGGCGGCAAAGGCGATGAATTCTTGCGTTTGCAGTTTAACACATTGTGTAACGATCAAATCGTGGCATATGAAGATAGCCAACTAGAGTCTAAACATGCCGAGTTCAGAAACTTAGTAAGGGAATACAAGGAAGGTATTCTGTTGTTTGATCTAACCCAGGATGAAGTTTGGGAGAAAGCAGCCAAGGATAGCGCTGGAATTGCCGATGAATACGAACTCATCAAGGAAAATTTCCTTTGGGAGGACCGTATTACTTACAACTATTGGGTTTGTACAGAACAGCGCGATGCCAAGAAGATTGCAAAATGGTTGGATAAAGGCCGTAGAGACAAAGTGGATGAGCTGTTGGAAGATCAAGATGCATTGAACATTGCCTATGCTTCAGGTCTTGCACAGCAAAAAGATGAGCCAGTATTGCAAGAAATTTGGGGCACAAGCAAGGGTACCTATGGTCCAATTGAGTTGAGCAACGGTGGCTTTGCCGTATTGTACGTTGAAGAACTACTGCCGGCCGGTCCAAAAGCTTTGAACGAAATCAAAGGTTTGGTTATTGCCAGCTATCAAGATCGTCTCGAGAAAGCTTGGGTAGCTGCCTTGAAGGAGAAATTTGAAGTTAAGGTCGACGAAGCGGTTAAGGCAGAAGTTTTTGCGGAGTTGAATTAATGCGCAAATTTCTGGTCATAGCGTCATTGAGCTTCATAGCGAGCTGCACCAATCAGGTATCCGATCCTGAATTATTGGCGCAGCTAGGAGCCTCTAAGCTCTATGTGGAGGATGTAAAAGACCGATTGCCAGCTGCGGGCAGCATGGAAAGTGCGGACAGTAGCGCATATGTGAATTTGATCATTCGCAATTGGGCAAAGAATGAATTGTTGGTACAAGCTGCAGAGTTCAACCTGCGGACGGATTTGCAAAATTTTGAGGACTTGGTAGAGCAATACCGAAATGACCTCTTGAAACATGCATATATCGACCGCTACATCAATCAGCACCTCGATACGAACATATCTGATGAGGAGATTGCGTTGTATTACGAAGAAAACAAGGCGAACTTTGAACTGAAAGAGCGTATCGTCCAGGCGAAATATATGGCTGCTCCAATTGGTGCTCAAAAAGTTGATTTAGCGAAGCGTTGGTTTGCCTCAACAAATCAGCAGGAGCGTTTTTTAGATTGGGCCGAAGTCTTTGCAACGAAACAAAGCAATTACCAAGACTCTGTTTGGGTGCCATTAGATGATTTTATTGCGGAGATTCCCGTATCGGTGAACAATCCGTATTCCTACTTTAATCGGACCAAGAAATTTACCTGCGAAGACACAGTTCTTGTGTATTTTGTAGAAGTTAACGATGTCCGATTTGAGGATAGTTACAGCCCTCTAGAATACGTTGCTGAGCGGATTCGAAAAGTGTTGCTGAACAAGCGCAGATTGAGATTGATTGAGCGCATAGAAGAAAATATTATTGAAGATGCAATTGAAGAAGGCACACTTATTTTTTATTAGTCTATTCACCGCCACTGCACTAGTGGCACAGGCGCAACCAAAGACCGTTGATGGTGTTGCTGCGATCGTTGGGGGTGATATTATCCTTAAAAGCGAGATTGAAGAGCAATACGAGGTTTTTAATCGTCAGAATTTCGGTGAATCCGTGAGCCATTGCGAAGTATTTGAAGAATTGCTCTTTCAAAAATTACTTATTCACCATGCGGAGATTGATTCTGTCACCGTAGGTGAGGATGAGGTTGAAGCCAACATGGATCGCCGTATTCAGCAGTTGATTATGCAAATGGGCGATCAACAAAAACTCGAAGAGTTTTACGAGAAATCGGTTGTTGAAATCAAAGAGGAGATGCGTACGCTTATCAAGGAACAATTGGTTGCGCAACGCATGCAAATGACCATTGTTGAGGGCATTGAAGTTACACCGTCAGAGGTTCGTTCGTTTTACGAGAGCTTACCACAGGATAGCGTTCCATTGATCAACGCTGAAGTAGAGATCTCTCAAATAGTAAAATACCCAGAAGTCAGCAAAGAGGCTGAGAAAGAAGTGGTAGACAAGCTTGCCGGGTTGAAAGAGCGAATTGAGAATGGTACGAGCTTTTCATCCATGGCCATTCTTTACAGTGAAGATCCTGGATCGAATAAAAAAGGTGGAGAATACAAAGGGATTCAGCGTGGTGTCTTTGTTAAAGAATTTGAAGCGGTAGCATTCAACCTTAGAAAGGGTGAGATTAGTGATCCTTTTAAAACTGAGTTCGGTTACCACATTGTACAACTGCTCGAAAAGCGCGGAGAGGAATTGGACCTACGCCATATCTTGATTAAGCCCAAGCTGAGTCAGGAAGATCTGAAAGAGGCGAAAAACTTCCTTGATAGTGTTGCCAGTGCGATAAATACAGGTGATTTGACTTTTGAAGATGCGGCCCGCATGTATAGCGAAGATGAAAACACTCGTTTCAACGGGGGAAAGATGAGCAACTTTCAAAGTGGGAATAATAAATTCGAAATCAGTCAACTCGATCGTGGTCTGTTCGGCGTGGTAAACAACCTTGGGGCAGGTGAGCTATCTGAATCATCATTCTTTGTATCAGATGATCAGCGTGAAGCCTTTAGAATTGTTCGTGTAGATGCGAAGTTTGAGCCGCACCGAGCGAACCTTGATCTAGATTTCACCAGAATAAAAGGCTTTGCCTTACAAGAAAAACAAGCTCGACTAGTAGACGAGTGGAAGGATGAAAAGCTACAAGAAACCTTTGTTAAGGTGAATTCAGGCTATTATCCATGTGATGATCAACTCAATGCTTGGAATTCAAACAATGACTGATGCACAAATCATAGCGTTGTTGGAGGAAGCTCCGACTAAACTCAGGGCGTTCAAGTCCGAGATTGCCAAGACGATCATAGGTCAAGAGGCGGCTGTGGATTTGGTAGTGATGAGTTTGTTGTGCAAGGGCCATAGTTTACTCATTGGTGTACCCGGTCTAGCAAAAACGCTCTTGATCACATCGGTTTCAAAGGCATTGGGATTGGATTTTTCACGAATTCAGTTTACCCCGGATTTGATGCCTTCGGACATCACAGGTACAGAAATGCTCAATGCGAACAGGGAGTTCGTATTTCATCAAGGGCCCATATTTGCGAATATTGTTTTGGCCGATGAGATCAACAGAACGCCTCCTAAAACTCAGGCCGCTCTACTTGAGGCTATGCAAGAGAAGAAGGTCAGTGTAGCCGGCAATACGATGGCGTTGCCTAATCCATTCTTTGTTTTAGCTACGCAAAACCCAATTGAGCAGGAAGGGACCTATCCTTTACCTGAGGCGCAATTGGACCGTTTCCTATTCAATATAAAAATGGATTATCCCACCGCTGCCGAGGAGGTTCAAGTTGTTCAGGCGACAACGGGTGCTTCAGAATCCAACATTCAGTCCATGATGACGGCGGATGAGATACTTGCCTTACAGGAGGCTGTGCGTGCTGTGCCTGTGACTCAAGATGTTGTGGAGTATGCGGTTAACCTCGTACGCAAAACAAGGCCTGCAACTGACGGTGCTGCTGCGGTGAGCAATGAATATTTGAGCTGGGGTGCTGGTCCTCGTGCTTCGCAAAGTTTGGTCCTAGCAGCTAAGGCCTTAGCGACAATGAAAGGGGAGGGAAGCCCCGGAATTGCTCATATTAAGGCAGTGGCACATCCTGTACTCCGTCACCGATTAGCGGTGAACTACAAAGCGAAGGGTGAAGGCTTGGATACTGATGCGATCATCGACCAATTGCTCTAGGCTGTTAAGACGCGTTAAAATCTCCTTTGAAGCGTTTTAATCCCAGTATTTTAGTGCTATGCTTGAATTGTTGCTTTCAAAATTGCGCAAACATTCGTTGACGGCCATATTGACCGCTGCGGTTTTAGGTGCCTTGTACCTGCAGCTAAGTTTGCTTTCTGGCGAGTTGGAATTGCAACGTCAGCAGTATGAGACCAAAGTGGGGCAAATGGCAACGCAGCTCGACGCGCGTGTCCGACTACATGTTCGTCGCAAAAGCATGGGCGCTTTCAACAATAGATCATCTGGTGATAGCACTGTTACCATCAACACCCCAATGGGCACCACAACGTTGCGCTGGTCCAGCGGTCAAGTTCAAAATGGATTTGGCTATGGCGGTATTGATTCCACTATGTTTGGTGGCTTGTTCGATAATTTTCAAAGTTCCATGCCATGGGAAACGCAGCTGAGTTTTGAGGAATTGGACAGTATCCTTGTGGCAGAACTCAGAAGACAAGGTGTTAATGTTGAACCTAAATGGGCCATAGCAGAAAATGGCTATTTGAGCAGTTTGAGTTCAGAAGGGTTTGATGTCCAATTGGTAACCTTTAATTACGTTATAGCTGAAAGCTTCTTTGGTCCTTCGCGACAGTTGTTACTCTATTTTCCTAAAGAGGGTTTTTACCTCGCTAAGCGAGTGTATTTAAGCTTGTTAGCCGCGCTTTTATTTGCCGTAGTAATCTTGTTTGCCTTTTTCGGTGTTCAGCGCCAAAGTAAACGTCAGAAACGCTTGGCAGATGTTAAAAGTGACTTCATCAATAACATGAGCCACGAATTCAAGACGCCGTTAGCAACAATAAATCTGGCCGTGGATTCTTTAATGAAGAATGGAGAGAAAATGAACGTCGAGCAAATGCGCTCCTACTTAGAAATCATCAAGAGTGAGAATAAGCGAATGAATGCGCAGATGGAGAGTGTTCTTCAGATGTCTATGATGGACAAGGAGGAGCTTACCCTTACAAAAGACTGGTTGAAGTTTGATACGTTAGTCCGCGAGGCTGTTGATCACTTTAAGTTGAGTGTTCAAGACCGTGGGGGCTGGATGGATTTGAATATCGAGGCGGGTAGTTATGATATTAACGGGGATGAAACCCAGTTGAAAAGTGCCCTGACCAACCTGATCGATAATGCTATTAAGTATAGCCTTGATGCGCCGCAAGTAAGTGTGAAACTGAATCAAAGCGGTGGCGATTATATATGTTCCATCCGCGATCGAGGTATAGGCATGGACGAAGAGACTCAAATGCAAGTCTTTGACCGCTTCTTCCGTGCGACGAAGGGAAATATTCATGATGTTAAAGGACACGGATTGGGATTGTCCTTCGTTAAAGAAATAATTGAGAAGCACCGTGGTAGTATCGAATTGGACAGTACTCCAAATGAGGGGACCACATTTACAATTAAACTGCCGAAGAATTAACTATGGAAAAGCAACACATTTTATTAGTTGAGGATGATGTGAATTTCGGAAATCTATTGCGAGATACACTGCTATTCAATGACTTTGACGTGACCTTGGAGCGCGATGGTGTTCAAGGGCTCCGCGCCTTCAAACAAGGCAGCTATGATCTTTGCATCTTCGATATCATGATGCCCAAAAAAGACGGTCTGACCTTGGCCACAGAAGTCAAGGAAATAGATAATGGACAGCCGTTAATTTTTCTTACCGCTAAGGGGCAGAAAGAAGATATCATTGCAGGCTATTCTGCAGGGGCAGATGATTATTTAGTGAAGCCTTTTGATACCGATGTATTGCTGTATAAAATTCAGGCCATTATCGGACGTAAAGCCGCCGAAACAGAGGATGAGCCTGATGAGCTCAGCATTGGTAATTTTAAATTTTTCCCTAAAATTCGACAACTCGAGCAGGGGGGTGAGAGCACTCGTTTAAGCCCAAAGGAAAGTGATCTTCTCAAGCTAATGATTGCCCACAGAAACCAATTATTACCTCGTTCAAAAGCGCTCCTTAAAATTTGGAAAGAGGATAACTACTTTACCGGTCGTTCCATGGATGTCTATGTAGCGAAACTCCGTAAATACCTCAAATCAGACGAACGATTACGCATTGAAAACGTACACGGCGAGGGGTTTCGACTTGTCGATGAGAGCTAAACTTCTCGTCTGCCAGGATTAGTATGCCGTTCCAAAATCCGAACAGATTCTATTCTTGAATTCTTTGATTTTTTCGTGGCGTAGAGTACATCACTAGCGTGTTTTCGTGCCTTTTGTAAATCCACAATAGGTTCTCTTGGGTATTGGCCCGTTTGCCATCCCTCCATGGCCCATTGCATGGGTGGGATATTCCAAGGTTCATGGATGAATTCCTCAGGAATGTCGATTAATTCTGGGATCCATTCTTTGATGAAAATTCCGCGAGGGTCGTGGTCTTGACTTTGCTTAATAGGATTATAAATACGAATAGTGTTGACTCCTGTATAGCCACTTTGCATTTGAAACTGAGGGTAGTGAATACCCGGTTCAAAATCTGTAAAGCAGCCGGCTAAATAGTCGGCACCTGGCTTAAATGGTAGCCATAAATACTGGCTGTAGAAACTGACGACCATAGCCCGCATTCTAAAATTCAAATAGCCGGTATGCTTAAGGCAGCGCATGCAGGCATCCACTAACGGAACACCTGTGTAACCTTCTTTCCAGGCTTCGAAGGCAACCGGATCCATTTTCTTCGATGCATCTACTGGAATGAAGGCACGGTTGATTGGGATATACTCATAGGCTACTTCACTCTCAAATTTTTGCATAAAGTGGCTTTGCCAGCGTAGCCGGTCTTGAAAGGCCTTGAGATTGCGTTTGCTTCCCGGTACTTCGAGGTCTCTTGAGCGTTGAAAAACTTGGCGTACACTGATGGTCCCCCAAGCCAAATGCGGTGATATTCTGGAACAACCCCGTCTACTTTCCCGAGGTTTTGAAATACTGCGCGCATATTGGGTGATGCGCTCCTCCAAGAAGCTTTGCAAAACCTTGTGCCCACGATGAATGCCTCCGCGTTGAAAATAGTTAGGCATCAAGTTGGGCGCTTGCGCGGACCAGTTCGCGAATGGGGAAGAAATGCATAGGGCTTTAAAAGCAGTAACCGGACTGGGGACTATTGGGGCATGGATTTCGGTGTACCAGTTCTTTAACCAATGCTGCCTGTTCTTCAATCCTCTTGCGACACCAAATGTGGGATATTCGTGCCAAGAGATACGCTGTTCATGAAACCATTTCTTAAGCGCTTTATCGCGGTCGAAGGTCCATTGAATTCCAATCTCCTCGTGGCTGTAGATCCCTTTAATGTCGAATGCGGAGTGCGCCGCGGTGAAGAAGTCGATGGCTTCTGCTTCAATGGCATGTATGGCGGTCTTGCCGAGCGCGTTATTTAAGGCTTCAATGGAGTCCCAGACGAACTGCCATTGCCGCGGCGTATGCTGGGGTTGCTGCCATTGGGTGGGTTCCTTGAGGTAGATGGCAAGGATGGGTAATCCTTGGCCCACCGCCGCGCGGAGCGCGGCGTGGTCCTCAAGTCTGAGATCGCGTTTAAACCAAAGTATGTTTATGGCGGTGCGAGACACGATTTTAGATCACGCTTTGGCCACCATCTACGTGTACAATCTGTCCGGTCATCCAGCTGCTTTTATCTGATAATAAAAAGGCTGCCATTTCGGCGATATCTTCTACCTCGCCGACGCGTTTCATTGGGTTATTAGCACCGATGGCCTCTTTCTTTTCGGGTGTAGCTAAAAGTCGACCTGCAAGAGGTGTATCTGTCAGTGAAGGGGCGATGGCATTTATACGGGCTTTTGGTGCCCATTCAGAGGAAATGGCACGCACTAGTCCCTCAATTGCACCCTTGGATGCGCTTACAGTGGCATGGAAAGGCATTCCGCGCTGGACCGCAACGGTTGAGAACAACAAACAAGAGGGAATGCTATCGGGGTTAAAGTTTTTCTGAGCGGCTTGAAGGGCATGTATTGCACCCATGACATGCAGTTTAAAATCATCCTCAAAGACCTCCGGTTTTAGTCCTTTAAAAGGCTTGAGGTTGATGGAGCCTACACTGTACATCAGGCCATCAATGTTTTCGGGCATGCGGTCTTCCCATGAATCGGACAATACATCAAATTCTTCCCATTCTATGGTGTGTGCGGGACCTTCATAGGGTGTGCGGCTGAAAACCGTTACTTGATGTCCCTCAGCAGCAAGTAGTTCTGCCGTTGCTTTTCCTATTCCTTTGCTTCCTCCAACAATTACGTAGTTCTTCATTTTTAGTTGTTTGTTCTAAGATTAAAACCCAATTTTTTCATCGGTGTTCAGCAAATGCCGAAAATACCCGTTGTGTGCCGTATTTTGGTCTTCACAAACCCTATCACATGCAAACCGTTTCCATTGGGACCCGTCCCATTTCATACGAAGAGTATTATCAAATTTCTCAAGGCACCGTTCGTCTCGAACTCAGTTTAGATGCTGAACAGCGCATAAGTGCATCGCGAACTTTTCTGGAGGATAAAACCGCTAGAAGTGAGCGACCTATCTATGGCGTAAATACCGGTTTTGGTAGTCTTTGTAATATCGAAATAGGAGCGGGCGATTTGGGCCAATTACAAACGAACCTTGTTCGTTCACACGCCTGTGGTATGGGTGAATACGTTCGTCCCGAGGTTATTCGCTTGATGATAGCGCTAAAACTGAAGAGCTTTGCCGTAGGGGTTAGTGGTATTCGCTTGGGTGTTTGTCAAAGTTTGGTCGACCTCTACAATTCAGGAGCCCTTCCTGTTATTTACGGCCAGGGTTCTTTGGGTGCCTCAGGTGATTTGGCTCCTTTGGCTCATCTCTCTTTGCCTTTGTTGGGTGAAGGTAGTCTATGGTGGAAAGGAAATAAAGTTGATACCAAGGAGGTTTTAAAGGAGTTATCTGGCTCGGCCTGGACTACTTGGACCCTCGCTTCAAAGGAGGGTCTTGCCCTTTTGAATGGTACTCAATTCATGTCAGCTCACGGAATGTACGCGCTATTGCATGCACGAAAGCTGGATTATCTCGCTGACTTCATTGGCGCCCTAAGTACAGCTGCTCACGATGGACGCATAGAGCCATTCACAGCTGGTGTTAATGCTACTCGACCGCAAAAAGGTCAAGTACTGACAGCCGCGCGCATATATGATTTGTTAAAGGATGTGCCGTGCATGCATACTGCAAAAGCACATGTTCAGGATCCTTACAGTTTTAGATGTATGCCTCAGGTTCATGGTGCTTCAAAGAACGCCTTGCTTCATGCCATGGATGTGGTAGAGACTGAGGTGGATGCCGCGACTGATAATCCTGTGGTCTTGGAAGCGGAGGATGCAGTCATCAGTGCAGGAAACTTCCATGGACAGCCATTGGCATTAGTGCTAGATTATGCAGCATTAGCACTTCATGAGTTAGGAAGCATCTCAGAGCGACGTACATACCAACTCATTTCAGGCCGCCGAGGCTTGCCACCATTCTTAACGCCAAATCCAGGTTTAAATAGTGGATTGATGATCGCGCAGTATACCGCAGCAGGAATTGTAAGTCAAAACAAACAGTACTGTACACCTGCATCTGCAGATAGTATAGAGAGCTCGAATGGTCAAGAAGATCATGTAAGTATGGGAGCGAATGCCGCGACAAAGTTGCTTAAAGTGGTCGATAACCTTTACAGTGTATTGGGCATTGAGATGATTAATGCATCGCAAGCTTTGGCACTTCGTGGTGCTGATATAGGCCATTTACAGCAACAAGTAGATGCATTCCGTGAGGTGGTGCCAGTTATTGAGGACGACCGCTATTTACATCCAGACCTCATTGCCGCAGCGAACTTTTTACGCGAGCAGTGGGTTGTTTCTGATGACGTACTTTTGCGATCAAATTAATCCCACGATGAGTCAAGACCCGTTTAAAGGACTGAGAGAGAAATTAGAAGAACGAAAGTGGCCGAACGTCTACTTGTTTAAGTTTATCATTCCCGCTGATTCCCACAGCATAGCAGCTACTGAAGCGCTGTTCGATACGAAAATTGCTCAGGTGGAATTGCGTCCTAGTAAAACGGGTAAGTTTGTTTCTATCAGTGCTAAGGAGATGATGATGGATGTTGATAGCATCATCGAGCGCTACGAGAAAGCGGTTCAAATCAAAGGCCTCATGGCCCTTTAGGTCCAGCCTTCGTAAACACCTAATCCGAAAAGCGC
>Ga0181567_10003164_pt1 | contig 12210 bp, 11 predicted proteins | sample 101ome_14_FD_133761 | JGI IMG/M metagenome (GOLD analysis project Ga0181567, IMG submission 133761) | Coastal salt marsh microbial communities from the Groves Creek Marsh, Skidaway Island, Georgia - 101403AT metaG (megahit assembly) | ecosystem: Environmental > Aquatic > Marine > Intertidal...
ATGCCGAGTCGCTCGTAGACCTTGACGCCTTGCTCTTTGCCCCAGGTTCTGGTGTTGATGTGTAGCTCCTCTTCTTTCGGCGTTACCGCTGGAACCATGTGATCAATGAACAATGCGAATCGGTCGGGGTTGTCAACCTTATCTAATGCAAATTCTTCTTTCATTTGTTGAAAAATCACATCGGTGTAGCCGGGAAAATCGTAGGCAATAACAAAATCTGGCCTGGCGATGAGCTCGTCTCCCGCGCGAGCGTTTGGGTGATTGCCTGCTCGCGATAAGATTTTCTCTGTAATGGTCTGTTTCATAGAAACCTCAAACTCATTTGGAATATGTAGAAAATGTGGTGCAAGTCATGCCGCGTGTCCCGCTGAGCTCTCGAGCTGAGCCCCAATGGCAGCAGCTGTTTGCTGCATTGCTTTTAGCAAAGCACTCTTACCTTTTCGCCCGTTCGGGTTTGGGATAAGAGGACTGAGCCCTCCGACTGACAATGCGCCATAAAAATCGCCATTTTTTGTAAATATCGGCACAGCCAACGCAGCCAATCCAACCGAAACATCGTTTTCGGCATATGCGCAACCTGCCTCACGTATAGCGAACAACTCGTGGGCATCAATGCTCTCTGTGTTGTGTCGCGCTTGAGAGGCACTCAGTAAGTGTCGTTTAGCTTTTGGTTTAGACAATGCGCTGTAGGCTAAGAGCAGTTTTGGTGCCGCGCCTTTGTTGAAACTCATGGTCGCCCCCGGTTCCCACCAGCGAACGTGTACGGAAGGATTGCCGTCCACGCGCAATGCGCAAGTGGCGCGTTGATTTTCCAGCCTGGAAATAAATGTGGTGACACCGAAACGTTTCGCGAGTTCGGCAATCATTGGTCGGGCGATCGCGGAAATACCCATCGGCCGGACATATGCGGATGCTATGCGTACGACGGCTTCCCCAATTTCGAAGACCTGGCGATCAACGCTTCGGCGAAGGAAGCCGTTGTGGCATAGCGTCATGATGATTCGTCTTTGTGTTGCCAGGTCGATACCCGTTGCCTTGCTTAATGACCCAATGGTGTGCTGCGGTGACTCTTGTGAGAACTGCATCAGTGTGATCGCTGCGCGGTCGATGGCTCGCGTTCTAGGTGTGGAGGTCGACGGCTCTAGATTAGGGTAACCACTCATTAAAAAACTTCACCAAGTGAACTTTACTTTATCAGTTGACATTAAGCATAAGCCTGTATCTAATTTCTTGCAAGAGAAACATTTGCTTACCCTCAAAGGAGACTACCATGAAATTTTCTAAGCGAGCCCTAATCAAGGCTTCTGTAGCGACTCTGTGTTTGTGTTCCATGAGCCTTGCTGCGGCCCAAAGCATGAAGCTTTTGCGGTTTGCAGAATTCGGCCCCGATCGAGGGGACCGAGCGGGCACCATCAAATGGCTTGACGCCGAAATGCGCAAGCGATCAGACGGCAAGCTTGGTCTTGATATTGTGTGGGGTGGAGCACTTTTGGGCGCCAAAGATGCCGCCAAGGGCCTGTCCGCTGGAGTGGCTGACATGGCCAGTATCGTCCCCGTTTACGCGCCGGGGCGGATGGTGGTGTATGAAGTCACCGATACGCTGCAATTCCCCAACGAGTGGGTTGGCATGATGGCGACCTACGAGTTAATGACCAGCCATCCGCAGGCCAAAGAAGAGATGGCCAAATTTAACCTTCGGTACTTTGGGAACTACACGACGGGACCAACGCAGATTTTGACCAAAGGGAAAGCCGTCAAGTCGCTTGATGACCTCAAAGGTCTGAAGATTAGGGCAACGGGGGCTTTTGTCCCAGCCATGAAGAAGTATGGTGCGGCCACGGTGTCCACGCCACAGCCCAAGGTTTATGAGGCGCTTTCCAACGGCTCGGTTGACGGTTCTACGACTTATTACTACGTTGTTAAAGCCTACAAGCAGTACGAAGTCTCTGATCACATGACCGAAGTGAACATGGGCCAAACGCTGGCGTTTGGTATTGCAATGAACAAGGGCACTTATGATTCTTTGTCTCCCGCGCAGCAAAAAATGCTTGACCAACTGGGTAAAGACTATACCCAGCATGTGGCCAAGGTGATGTTTGAATCGCGGACCAAGACCAAGGCTGAATTGGCTGCGGGCATTGACGGCAAAAAAATCACTATGCATGACGCACCCCCAGCGATGCGCAATGCGCTCATCGAAATCGCGGAAGCCGATGCTTCGAATTGGGTCACTAAAGCAAATGGAAAAGGCTTGCCTGGAGAGAAGATTTTGAGCGACTACCGGGCTTTGGTGAACAAGTATCAAAAAATTAAGGACACCAAGGGCCATCCTTGGGATTAAAAAGTTTTGATCCTGTTCTAAGGTATTCCGGCTAAGCACATGCTCAGGTCATCACTTCAAACGATGGCAGGGCTGTGCTTGCTTACCATGGCGGGGATCGTGACGCTTTCGATGATTGGTCGGGAGTTTTTTTTGCTTCCTATCCCTGACGATTTGTTGTTGGTGAGCCTTTTGATGGTTGGCGTCATTGCATTGCCTGCAGCCATCGTTGAAAGAGCCGATGGGCATATCGCAGTAACGGTAACCACACAGTGGTGTACGCCGAGGTGGCGCAACGGCTTCGAAATTTTGGGTAAGGTTTTGATGTTGCTGTTTTTTGGCAGTATCAGTTATGCGGTTGCGCTTTCTTTGCCTTACGAATTCAGTTCAGGAGCATACCTAGACGGCGAGCTGGAAATACCCACCTGGCCGGCAAAAGCGGTGTTTTGTTTAGGATTCATTGCCTTCTCGCTGGAGCTCATATTCAGTATCGGCCGGCTGTTATGGAAAACGCCGCAGGCTGCCTCAGCGGAGTAATTACTCAACATGAATCCGGTTGATGTCGGGCTAGGGGCCCTTGCTTTAACGGTCTTTTTGCTGCTAATTCGTACACCAATTGCCGCAGCCTTGGGGGTGTCCGCGACCATCGGTACCTTTATCGTGTTTGCTTGGAGACCGGGCGCGGAGTTTTCTTTCTCTGCCGCGGTTAGGCCGACGATGTCTCTTTTGGCAAACGCGCCGTTTAGTTTTATAACCAACTTTTCATTGGCAACCGTCCCCTTGTTTATATTGATGGGGCACCTCGCGCACGAAGCTGGGTTCACAAAAAATATTTATGAGGCCGCTCGCTTGTGGTTGGCGCGCTTGCGTGGCGGTGTTGCCATGGCCTCTGTGGTCGGATGCGGTGGATTTTCCGCCATCACCGGATCTTCGGTCGCCTGCGCAGCGGCAATGGGGCGTATCGCGGTGCCTGAGATGCTGAAATTTGGCTATGCACCGACTCTTGCCACTGGGGCGGTTGCAATCGGAGGAACCTTGGGCTCCCTTATTCCGCCTTCGGTTTTGTTTATTCTCTATGGCGTATTTGCAGAGCAGTCCATTGGGCGTTTGTTTATTGCGGCGGTTATTCCGGGTCTTATTTCGCTTCTGGCTTATCTGGTGGTGATATACATTTGGGCAACTTTGCGTAAGAACGACGCTCCAACGCCGAACGAACGTTTTTCTTGGGCCGAAAAGTTCGCTGCAATCAAGGATTGCTGGGGCATTGTGTTTATTTTTATAGCCATCATCGGCGGTATCTACGGTGGGCTGTTTACGCCAACCGAGGCGGCTGGGATTGGTGCGTCCCTAACACTCTTACTTGGAGTTGCCACCAAGCGACTCAACCTTTCTGCGATTGCCGCTGCACTCAAGGAGAGTGTTTTTCAGTCCAGCATGATTTTCTTGATCGCTGTTGGCGGTAAGTTGTATGTCAGCTTTATTGCACTTACGGGTATGTCTGCCAATTTCGTTGATTGGCTGAATCACGGTGGCTATTCGCTGGCTTTGGTGATGTTATTGATAATTCTTTTGTATTTGGTTCTTGGCATGTTCTTAGACTCAATTGGCATTATTCTTTTAACTTTGCCCATTGTGCTGCCCGTGGTTGAGGCTTATAACCTTTCGTTAATTTGGTTTGGGGTAGTGGTGATTAAGCTACTTGAAATCGGGTTGGTCACGCCTCCCATTGGGCTGAATGTGTTTGTGATTAAGTCGATTGCACCCAAGTCAGTTCAGCTCGAAACCATTTTTCGTGGTATCTCGTTTTTTCTGATTGCCGAAGTTTTTGTATTGGGCGCGATCGTGCTATTTCCGCAATTGTCGTTGTGGCTTCCCTCGGCTATGTAGCGGAGCCTTTTTTGCCATTAACAGGAGAAGTTTGTGAGTCAAGAATTGTTGCACCCGGATATACCTAATTGGCGTAATGGGCCGCTGCACCAATCGCGCCCGCCACGATGCCCTCCATTCGTTGACATTACTCACGCAGACCAGCTGTTACCTTATCTAGAACACGTGGCGAATCGTCCATACAACCATGGACTCAATGCCTGCTGGGATTTGAAGGAGGGTGAGCGGGTTTTACTACGCGTTGACAATTGGCACAGCGACATGGTGATCGAGGCCTGCAAAAAAATCCTAACCAAGTACAAAGTCAAGTTTGATGTGAAGTACATCGATCGGGGGGAGGTGCGGCAGTGGGTGGGGGCGGACGAGGTTGAGTATTACTTGTTTCGAACCAAAGAACTGGCGCAATGGATGGATGAATGGGAAGAAATTGCCAGCCAACAAGCCTACGACAAGATTCTGATGGGCTACGGTGGCCCCGTACTGACAGATCGATTTGTCAAGATTCAACGTATGCCGTTCATCACTCCAGAAATACTTGCTTCGCCTGCGCACGCGATGCCCGCGGAGTTGCTAACGGCGATCGACCGCTGGACTTGGGACAGGGTCAGATTGGCTAAACAAGTGCGCATCACTGATCCCGAGGGCACTGATATTTCATTTACAAACCATGATGGGTATTGGGAAAACGGACGTGACCTGTACGCTTCTAAGTTGGTCGACCAGACCTGGCAGGGTAATTCGAAGTTTGGCGCCACCTATCTACCGGGGCATATCACAGGGCGACCTTGGGTATTCTTGGAAGGGATGGAGGACGGTTGTGGCGTGATCGCTGGAACGACTAACCACATTGCGCCATGCGATTGGACGCAACTGAAAGTAGAGAATTCAAAAATTATCGAAATCAACGCTGGGGGTGAGTTTGGTGACAAGTTACGCCGGTTGAAGGAAGAGACCGACCATTTGCAATACCCAGGCATGCCTGGCAAGGGTTTGATGTACTGGTGGGAGGCCTCAATTGGCACCAACCCACACATCCATCGCCCCCGAAAAGATTTCCCCTCAGGTTTTGTCAATTGTCTCTACGAACGAGTGAGGTCGGGCGTGATTCACATGGGCTTTGGCACCATTATTTCCTCCATGGACGAGAGAAAGGCTGCCAGAAGTGACTTGCCGGTGGGGCACTGGCACTTACACCTTTACTTCCCCGACTACAAGACTGAAACATCTCAGGGAACCGAGTGGGTCATTCGAGAGGGTAGGCTGTTGGCGTTGGATGACCCGGATATTCGCAAGATTGCTCGGAAATATGGTGACCCGGATCTATGGTTGGACGAGTCTTGGAACCCCGCTGTGCCCGGATTGAACATGGCCGGTGATTACCGTGATCACTATGCCGCAGACCCACTTAAATGGGTCAAGAGCGAGCTTGACATTTGTCGAGACTACCACCCGTTATTCATGAAAATGGTGCAAGCCGATGGCAAGTACTGCAGTGGTGAGGGCGCCAAGTTTTGGAGTGGTGGTTGCTGCGACCACAGTGGCGTGACACCCCCTGCGTCGACACATCACAATTGTTGTGGTTGAAAGGTGTGGCCATCGTTGTCAAAGTCTGACCCAATCAGCCAAAAACTCCCACCCTTACTGTTTAAGGTTGGGAATTGCCAGAATGCCAGAGCAATTACACAGTTTGTTACCCACCGGGCTTTTTGGCACGTAATCCAACGAAATAACTCAACAAATCGACGGGCGGTTCATCTGTTAATCCGCAGGTCGCAGGTTCGAGCCCTGCTCGGGGAGCCACCCGGTCATCGGTCCACCAGAGCGACCAAAAATTATCTGCTTGGCCCATGAGGCAAAGTGCCTGCTTAATCCATCGACAGTTGTTCGTCCATACGCTTGTTATCTAACAACGCCCAGTGTTCGATTAACACGCCTTCACGAATCTGAAACAAGTCCATCACGTCGATGTTTATCACCTTGCCTGTAGGTGGCAAATCACCAAAAGGCCCGGTGTGGGTACCTTTGACTTTCAATCGAACCAAAACCTTTTCGCCTTCAGCGACAAAATCGAGTAGGGGCAGTTCCAAGTTGGGAAAGGCAGGCATCAATACATCATGCAGCTGCATGACCCCCTCAGGCCCACGAACTGTGAATGGCAAACCGGGATCGTGGCGCACAAAATCGCTGGCGATGTGTTGTCGCATCCAGGCTTCGTCTTTGGCCAGAAAAGCACGAAAGTACTCACGGCAAAGCTGTTTGTTGTTTTCCAGGGTGTTCATTGTTGACTCCTTGTGTTGATTTTGAAAAGAGGGAATAAGGTTGGCAGAGCGGTGCGGCCCAGGCCTGTGGGTGGATGTACAACTTGACGCAACGCATGGCTGGTTTTCTTGATGAGCCAATCAGTGCATGATGTGGCCACCATCCACCACCATGGTTTGCCCCGAGACAAAGCTGGATAAATCAGAGAGCATGTACAACGCGGTGCCGACCAGATCGTCTGGGCGTTGTTCACGAGCAAGGGATCGCGCCTTTAAAAAGCTTTGTTGCCATTCGATGGGGCGGTTCTTGGTGGCGCCGGTGATAACGAAGCCGGGTGCAATGCAGTTAACGCGTACCCCAGCTTCGCCTACTTCTTTAGCCAGGCCTTTGGTCATCGCAATGACGGCACCCTTAGAAGCGACGTAGTGCAAATAACCTGGCTGGCCGGCCACAGCAACCACTGAGGCGATGTTCACGATGGAACCACTTTTTTGTTTTCGCATGGATGGCATGACAGCACGACAACACTTCCAAATGCCCTTGACGTTGACCGCCAGTATTCGGTCCCAGACTTCATCGGTCAGTTCCTCAAACGGTGTGAGCTTGACCTCTCGAAAGTAAGCGGCGTTGTTAATCAGGCCGTCTATACGACCAGTGGCTGACAAGGCCGCACTTGCCATGGTTTCGGTGGAGGCGTCGTTGCTGACGTCAACGTTGACGTAGGTTGCCGCGGCGCCACGCGCGTGGATCAACGATAGCGTTTCTTCGGCGTCATTCATGTCAGCTAACACAACATGGGCGCCATGCTCGGCTGCTGCCAGCGCGAACGCTTGGCCAATGCCGGTGGAGGCACCGGTGACAATAATGGTCTTTCCTGTGAGCAGGGGCATGCTATTCATGGGCTGTATCCTTTGGCGTGTTTAAGAGCAGAGCGAATAAAAGTGCATTGAGTGGGTGTCCATCCTCGGGTGCTTGTCAGCTTGTTTGAGACGGGTTGGTGGCGTGGCCCTCACGCCATTGCAGTTCCGCCTGGTCCCAGGCTGCAAGCGCTTGAAGATCGGGCACCCAGGCCAAACCCGATTTGGCATCCGACGACGCAGCTTCGGGGGTAACGAGCACGTCGAGTAACGCGGGGCGATTGGCCAGTGCACGTTGAATTGCCATGGGTAGATCGTCGGCGCGCGTCACGCGCTCGGCATGCAGTCCAAAGGCTCGTGCCATGGCGGCATAGTCGGCAAATTGCAAGCGCGTCCCGACCACTTGACCATGTGTTTGGGCTTGATCGCGCACCTCGATGGCCCAGGCGCCGTTGTTGGCCACCACGATCAGTAGGGGTGCTTGGTGTCTTGCGGCGGTGCAAATTTCCATGGCGTTGAAGCCAAATGCACCGTCTCCTGTGGCCACAACGACTGGCTCATCCTGGTTCAACAAAGCCGCCGCGATGCCAAACGGTGTACCAATGCCAATGCAGCCCAAGGGGCCTGGGTCAAGGTAGCGTGTGGCCGATAAGCCGACGCGGGCAAAGCTGAGGAAATCACCGCCATCGGCGATTACGGTTGCCTTGGACCCAAGTGCGTCGTTGAGTGCGGCCAGTAGCGTGTTGGGGTGCATCAAGCCGTCGTTACCGGCTGGTGCAGTGCGCATGGATTGGATATAAGCCGCAGCTTTGTGGCAGTGTTTTTGATGCAGTGCATGTTGCCATTCAGCCCGCTCAGTGGAGCTTACCCGATCGCCGGCTTGCGTCAGTAGGGCCGCGATGGTTGGTTTGACCGATGCCAAGATTTCAACTTCGCCACGACGGTTATCGCGTAACTCCGCTGCGTTATCGGCGACGCGGATTAGTCTTGCATTTTTGAAAACCGCAGGTGACCCAAAAGCCAGTTGAAAGTCCAGTTTGCGGCCGAGTAACAGCACCACGTCTGCTTGCGCCATCACGCTCCCGCGCAGTGCACCCACCTGGGCGGGGTGCTCGTCTGGTATCAGTCCGCGACTTTCACTGGTATCCAAGTAAACCGATCCGGTGCGTTCAAGTAGGTCAGCCAGCAGCGTGCCGCAGCCTCTGGCTCCCCGCCCAGTGATCACCAGCGGGCGCTTGGCAGACCAAAGTAGGTCAACAGCTTTTTGTACCTGGATGGTATGGGGCGCCAGCTCGCTTTTTTGCCGCAGATGGAATCGTTCCGGCAAACCCACTGCTGTGTGCGGCTTGGCCCGTTGAATGTCCACGGGGACGTCGACAAACACAGGGCCTGCTTCCCCGCCGTCACCCACGCACCGGGAACATGCTTCGTCAAGCTCGGCCAGCAACAAGTCTGGGTGGCGAATCGTACGGGCATAACGCGTGATCGATTTAAGTATGTCGGGGTGGGCGATATCTTGAAGGGCCCCGCGGTTTTCTTGGGGAAGGGGCGGCACGCCCGATAAAACAAGTACGCTGGCTCGCGCCACATAGGCGTTTGCGATACCCGTTGTTGCGTTGGTAACCCCTGGCCCTGCAGTTACCAAGGCAACGCCCAGAGTGCCGGTTAGTTCGGCGTGCGCGTGGGCCATGAAGACGGCGGCTCGTTCGTCTCGCACGTCAATGATTTGGATGCCGTGTGCGTGCAGGCGCATCCAGATCGGCATGATGTGCCCGCCGCACAGCGCAAACACGCGTGTGACCCTTTGCGATAAAAGGTAGCGCGCTATCAGGTCAGCACAGGAGTTGGGGCTGGCGTGCGGGTTTGACATGGCTTTGACGTTGTAGAATACTGAATACAGAATTCAATATAACAAAGACTTTCGAAAATGACAACCCCAAGAAACAAGCCATGAAGCTACCCAACCTATCCGATGCCGTGTCCACCCAAGCCCGCTTGCGGCCCCATCAAGTGGCGGTTCAGGACTCGATCACCGCGCTAACCTATGCCGAGCTTGACCTACGAGGCACGAAGGTGGGCAACGCCTTGCTGGAACTTGGTCTTCGGGAAGGGGATCGGGTAGGGGTGCTAGCCAAAAACGCCGCGGCTTGGCTTGAGCTTTATGTTGCCCTGGCACGGGCCGGGCTGGTTGTGGTGCCAATTAATTTTCGACTGAGCCATCAGGAAGTTGGCTATATTTTGAAGGACTCAGGCGCCAAGGCGCTGCTCGCACAACACACTTTTATTCCCTTGGCAGAGCAAGCCGTTGACGAAAAGGCTGGGATGCACAAAATCGTGCTGGACGGTGACAAGAGCCCAGGCTGGCTGCCCTACACGGGCTTGATCGACGCCGGCAAGGCGGCTCGAGGGGGCAGACCCGCACCACGGCACGACGTGGCGGCCCTGATGTACACCTCTGGCACCACGGGAAGTCCCAAGGGCGTGATCCGGAGTCATCAGGGCAGCACCCTGATGGCCATGGCCACTGCAGTCGAGATGGGGTTCACGCAGCGCGATCGAGCGTTGATTGTGATGCCCTTGTGTCACGCCAATTCGCTATATTTCAGCCACACGTTCTTACACCTCGGCGCCACCTGTGTGATCGACGACAGTAAAAGCTTTGATCCTCAGCATTTGCTGCGGCTGCTATCGAGCCACGAAATTACCTTTACCTCGCTTGTGCCAACACATTTTGTGATGCTTCTTAGTCTGCCAGAAGCGATAGCGAAGACCCATGATGTTTCAGCGGTGAGCAAGCTGATGGTGTCGTCGGCGCCGATTAGAAAAGAGACGAAAAGGCAGATTCTTGAATTTTTTCCTAATGGGCAGCTTCATGAGCTTTATGGGTCAACCGAGGCGGGGTGGGTAACGTTGCTGCGTCCGTCGGAGCAAATTGAACATATAGGCTCGATTGGCCGCGAATGGGCTTTCTCCGGGCCCATCAAGGTGCTTGACGACGCCAAGCAAGAAGTACCAGATGGCGTAGTAGGCGAAATATTTTCTAACACAGCCTACGCGTTCGACGGCTACTGGCGGTTACCTGATAAGACCGATGAGGCGATGCACGGTGCGTGGTGTTCGGTGGGGGATATGGGATACCGAGACCCGCAGGGCTATTTGCACTTGGTCGATAGAAAAAGCAACATGATCATCAGTGGTGGGGAAAACATCTACCCATCGGAGGTTGAGGGCGTTTTATGTGCCCATGAATGGGTGCAGGACGCAGCGGTCGTTGGTGTACCCGACGATAAATGGGGAGAGGCGGTCTATGCATTTGTTGCTTTCAAAGGCAACCGATCAATGGCAGCGAACGAGCTTTCAGACTGGTGTGCCACGCAGCTCGCCAGATTCAAGGTGCCGCGGTACTTTGCGTTCATTGCGGCAGACCAGATACCGCGTAATGCGACCGGTAAGGTTTTGCACCGCGAGTTACGCAAGCGCGCACAGCAACATTTGGCAGAGGGTAAAGTAAACTGACGTCATGAAGACTCTTGTTGCGCAACCAAGCCTTGTTGATCAGGTGAAAGCTGCAATTTTTGAAGCCATCCTAGATGGAACGCTGCAGCCGGGTGAGCGCCTGATTCAAGAACAAGTGGCGCAGCGGCTAGGGGTATCCCGGCAGCCTGTTCAGCAGGCCTTGGTTGTTATGCGTGATCAGGGTTTGGTGGTTGATGCGCCAGGCAGAGGTTTGATGGTGCCGCCCCTCGACCTCTCTCATGTTGAGCATGTTTACCAGATCAGGGCAGAGCTTGAGGGCATGGCTTGCCGGCAGATTGCCAAGCATATAACGAGTGCCCAGGTAAAAAACGGGTTGTTACTGATCGTTAAGGGCAGGCGGGCCGTGGAGGCAGGTTCGGTTGCCAAAATGATTTCAGCCGATATTGCGTTTCATCAATTTATTTATCGCTGCAGCGGAAACCCGCTGATCGACTCAACCATGGCGCCGCATTTGGTTTACACCCAGCGTGTGATGGGCGAGGTTTTGATGCGCGATCAAGAACCACGTGATATTTGGGGCCAACATGAGGCAATTTGGTTGGCGGTATCGAACAGCGATCCAAGCCGTGCAGAAGCGTTGGTCGAGGCCCATCTGTTGAATGCTTGCGGATATATGCTGGAGCGGCTTGAACACAGGAAAAAAACGGGGTGAGTCACATACCTCTGGTCTGCTGCGGCACAAGCATGTTTCGACGTCAAAGGCCGCTGAAATTAGCCAAAACGTCTAGCCTTGGTACCTAGCCCGGGTAACGAACCCGGACATTGCTGGGCAGTTTTTGCATGCATGCCTCAAATAACGTGCTTTGTTTCCAATGGGCCAACCATGTTTTCACGTGTACCAAAGGTAAGGTACCAAACCAGTCAGGGTCCACAGCAGCGAACTGCCTAACGAACGGGAAGACACCCACGTCTGTTGCGCACGGTTGTGCGCCGCCCAAAAACTGTCCCTCGGCTAGGCACTGATCCAGTGGCTCCAGCAGGGCCTGCACCGCTTGACTCCGGTGGGCCTGCTGGGCCTGGTGAGCACCATTGGCGGTCTCTTGGTTCGCGAAGCGCTCCGGGTATTTGTAACGGTCGAGGTGGTGTTTAAACTTGTCATCGTTGATACGCAGCAGTTGTTGGTTTTGCAGTGTCTGCGACTGGCGCCAAGCTTCTTGTGCCTGAGCATCTGCGCCTTCGTGCGACAAAGCCCACGCCACGATGTCCCAGCTCTCTTCCAGAACGCGGCTATCGGGTAGCACCAGCACGGGTACCGTTCCCTTGGGTGAGGCAGACAACATTGCCAGTGGTTTGTCCCGTAAAACAATTTCATAGGCGTCAAACGAAACCCCTGCCATCAACAGCGCCATG
>Ga0181567_10003165_pt1 | contig 12206 bp, 10 predicted proteins | sample 101ome_14_FD_133761 | JGI IMG/M metagenome (GOLD analysis project Ga0181567, IMG submission 133761) | Coastal salt marsh microbial communities from the Groves Creek Marsh, Skidaway Island, Georgia - 101403AT metaG (megahit assembly) | ecosystem: Environmental > Aquatic > Marine > Intertidal...
ACGGGTTGGGTTTGGAAAATACAGGCGTAAAATGCAATGATCAAGGCTATGTGATTACGCATGACTATCAGCAAACCGATGATCCGAATATTTTAGCCATTGGGGATTGTGCCGGTGGTCTGTTGCTAGCGCATAAAGCCAGCAAAGAGGCGCGTATTGCCGTAGAGGCCCTGAGCGGGCGTCAGCCAACAACCGCATTCACCGTTCCGGCCGTTGTCTTTACGGATCCTGAATTGGCTTGGGTGGGGCTAACTGAAACCGAAGCCAAAGCGGAAAAACGAGCGGTTAAAGTCGCGAAGTTTCCTTGGACAGCATCGGGCCGTGCCATGACATTGGGCCGAACGGATGGCCTGACTAAATTAATTGTTGAGCCAGATACCCATCGGGTTTTGGGTGTTGGTATTGTGGGGCCACATGCGGGTGATTTGATTAGCGAAGCGGCGATGGCCATTGAAATGCAAGCAACGGTTGAAGATATTGCGCATATTGTCCACCCACATCCAACGCTTTCAGAAAGTATGCTTGAAGCGGCAGAAGTCTTTTTGGGTCATTGTACCCATGTGGCCAGTGCACGATAAAACCCCTCCGCGCCCCATATTTTTATATGCTGCTACTATTGGCTTGGTTTGGTTTTCATTAATCAATTTATGGCCGTTTGTAGCGTCATTTTTTGAAGCGGTTGTTTTGTTTGTTTTATTTAATGCCTTGTATCTCAAAGCCGAGCGGTTAACCGGCTCCCGCATGGTGGCCGCATTGGGTGTGATTCTATTAACGTTTATTATAATTATTGTTCCCATACTATTTGTGATCCCAACATTAATTTCTAATGTGCCCCGATTTTATAAAAGTTTAATGTGGTTTTTGAGTCAGCCGGTGGAATGGCCCGGATTTTTGCAAGTATTTGTTCAGTCTAATACCTTTTTAGTGAATCAATTGTTACCCGGCGCTGTGGGGCAATTGGTATCCAAAAGTGGGGATTTTGTCTTGGCGGCCATTACCAACGTGGGTGGATTTTTTATTAATATTATTATTATGTATGTTATTTTATTTTTTGCGTTTACAGAGCAAACCCGGTGGATTAGTGGCGTAATGGCTTATTGGCCCAGCAAGCGCATTTACTTAGACAAAATTACGGATATTTTTCAAAAAACCATTCGCTCGTTTGTCATTAGCACGGTGGTTGTGGCCTTGTTTCAAGGATTGTCATTGGGCGCTGTTCTGTTTGGTACGGCAACGCCGAACGCCTTTGTGTTGATGTTAATTGCCTGTGTTTTGTCGTTTATTCCCATGATTGGAGTGCCCTTTATCTGGGTGCCGGTGGCGGTGTATCATCTCATTCATCAGCAACCCATTCAGGCGGTTATTGTTCTAGTGATGGGGGTGTTAATTAGCAATTTGGATAACTTAATTCGGCCGTGGGTCCAAAAGCGAATCGGAAAAATTCATCCATTAACGACTATTTTTGGTATTATTGTTGGGTTGCCGTTATTTGGTATTTCTGGCTTGGTTATTGGTCCGGTTATGATTGGCTTAACGGCCAGTTTATCCGGATTTGCCTTAGAGCAATACAATCAAGATTTAATTGCCTAGCTGCCTAGCGTGGTGTATGCTAAACAGATAATGAAAAACACAATGTTGGTTACCAGTGCGTTGCCTTATGCGAATGGCCCGTTGCATTTGGGGCATATGGTGGAATACATTCAGACGGATATTTTTGTTCGATTTCAGCGCAGCATGGGCCGAACCTGTCATTATGTGTGTGCGGACGATGCGCATGGAACACCAATTATGCTTAGTGCTCAAAAACAAGGGGTTGCCCCGGAAGACTATATTCAGACAATATATCACGAACACCGTGCGGATTTTGAACGGTATCATGTTCAGTTTGATTATTATGGGCAAACCCATTGTGAGGCCAATCGTGTCCGCAGCGAGCAATTTTTTCAAGCGGCTACTCAGGCCAAGGCGATATACAAAAAAACCATTGTTCAAATGTATTGTGCGGCGTGTTCGTTGTTTTTGCCGGATCGATTGGTAAAGGGCACCTGCCCAAAGTGCCAAGCACCGGATCAATATGGGGACGTGTGTGAGTAATGTGGGATTACGTACAAACCCAGTGATTTGATAGACCCGCAATGTTCGCATTGTTCAGCAACGCCTATGTTGAAAGATAGTGATCATTATTTTTTTTCATTGCAATCGTATCAAGATTTTTTGCAACATTGGCTGAACCAGTCGGCGTTTCGCGATGATGTTAAAAACAAATTAAGCGAGTGGTTTGATGGGGGGTTAAACGACTGGGATATCTCACGAGAGGGTCCGTATTTTGGGTTTAAAATTCCGGGTTCGGATCAGTATTTCTATGTCTGGGTGGATGCCCCATTCGGGTACATGGCAATGACGGATCAATTGGCAATGGAACACCCGAATGATCGTGCATTAAGTACCATTTGGTTTCAAGATTCAGTTGAAATTCATCATTTTATTGGGAAAGACATTTTGTATTTTCATGGATTATTTTGGCCGGCGATGCTATCGGTTTTGGGTGCTAATTTACCCACGCAGTTGCATGTACATGGTTTTTTGACGGTTAATGGCGAGAAGATGTCCAAGAGCCGGGGGACCTTTATTTTGGCCCATGACTTTGCCCAGCGGTATGAGCCAGAATTGTTGCGGTATTACTATGCGGTTAAATTATCGGGGGATATGCGAGACATTGATTTTAATGATGTGGATTTTGTGCATCGCATTAATGCCGATGTGTTGGGCAAATTTGTGAATATAGGGAGTCGAACAGGCTCTATTCTAAAAAAATCCCTCAATAATGAATTATCAACACCCGATGCAGCGGGCGCTGATATTATTGCGGCGATTTTAGATCAAAAACATACGCTTGCAGAGTATTACAATCAGTTAAATTACAACAAAGCCATGTCGGTAATCATGCGGTTGGCTGAGCAAGTGAATGGGTATATTCATGAGGCTGAACCCTGGGCCTTGGTTAAAACAGATCCAGTCGCTGCACAGGCCGTTTGCACAACGGCCATCCATGCGTGGCGCTATTTAGCGATTTATTTGCAACCGGTGTTGCCCGAATTAACGGGTAAAATTAAAGATATTCTAGCGGTTGACACGTTAACGTGGGCTGATTTAGAGACGCCATTAACAGCTGGGCATCGGATCCAAGATTATTATCACATTATTAAGCGAATTGAGATAAAGGCTTAACCTAAAATTTTCATGGCTTCTTTATAGGCGGTATCAATGGCTTTAAAGCCGGTGTTTTGGACCATGGTTAATAGGCGATTAATATTCACCATTTCAATATTGGTGGCGGCAGCGTTCACGTTGGATAGTTCCCGTTGTTGGCCAATAACAGCGCTCTTGATAGTACCTGATGGGCTATTGGCAGCTTCGATTTTATGGGGTTGGCCGGTAATTCTGGATGGCCGATACGATAGGGCATCTTCGATTTCCAGATGCTCTGGGTTGTGAAATTCCGCTAAAGCCAATTGATAGAGTGGGGTAGGGGTATCGGAATCGACATCGGCGACAACCGTTCCATTGGGTAAAATGCCAACGTTGGTGCTATCTGTAATATCAATCACCTCGGCTGTTGAACGGGTAACGCCATTGATAATTTTGAATCCCAGCGCTTTTCTGCCCCGAATGCCGTAAAAGATTTTTCCATTTTGCTGAATGACTGAAAATTCGCCGGCACGGGTGTAGATCAAGTCATTGGTATTGGATTGTGTGATAAATAGGGCATTACCTTGAATAGCCGCATCGTTTTTGGAACCCGCACCCATGTCGCCTTGACTAAAATTCAGTTTAACGGCTGACATAATACCACCCGTTTTGTCGGGTAGCATGGTGGTGATCATTTCTTTAAATCCCGCCGTAGACATGTTGCTGGCATTGCGCTGCAATACATCAATTTGTTGTTGAGCCATGATTAAGCTTTGGGATGATTGGGCCAGCATGGATGAAAATGTGGCCATGGGTAATGTGGATGCATTGTAACTATTCATTTTTTTTCTCCTATACGTTTGTACAAATAGACCGATATTGATTTGCGGAAATATCCGCTTGTTTGGATTCAACTGGCACTGGTTCTGCCGATTGAATTCGTTGGTGAACCCGCTTAATTTGAGCCAATCGCTCGCTTAATGCATGCCGAACAGGTGACGGGACTTGGGGTTCGTCTAGTATTGTCTGAATGCTTGCCTGTTCTAGTTCAACAATGGGTTTCATAGCCCGATTGGCTTGGGTGATTTTGTGCAATAAAGTGTCTGCATCAATTCCCACATCCAGTCGCTGTAAGTTTCGGATAATACCTTTGATTTTGGTGGCGTTGGTGTCCCAGTCGGTTCCAAATTCAGTATGAAAAGATGCACGTTCTAGCAAGGCTTCATTTAACATGGCTTGAAGCTGTGTGATGGCTTGTTGTTTGGCTTCTGTAGTCAGTTTATGTTCCATTTTTTTGTTATAAATGCCTAGTTTAACACCCCTGCGTTTATCTATAGTGAGTTTGAATTTGGCAACAAGCCCTGCGATAAATGACCCTGAAATAGCCAATTGCATTAGATTCGCTCGGATACGGTCTAAAACAATGTTATGCTCGTCGTCTGGGGTATAGCTATACGCATGGGTGTTTGAATGGGTGTCATCGGAATCGGTAGAGTTGCCAAAATCCAATAGCATGTGCCCCAAGTCAAATAGATCCACAGTCATGGAGTCTTGGACTCCGTGTTGGGTAGTATCCGAAATAATTCCCATTTGTTGAGCCCGTTCAAACATTCTATCGATAGTCAGAGCGTCTGAATCCTTCGGCTGCCCCTCTGAGCCATTCGAATCGGACTGGTTTTGCCTAACAATTGTTTGTAAGGCATAGCGAACCTCTTCTTTGGCTTCCTCTAAAATAGTGGTGTGTAAAGCATCAATGGTATCGGAATGCCCCAATTTTCGGGATGATTTTAATGAATTGATTACAGATACGTAGCTGGACTCGAGCGCTTTGGCATCCAGTTGATCGGACACCGTTTGATTGTTAATCGTGGCCAATAAGCTTTGAACGACCAATTGCTTCAAATTTTGTTTCATCGTCTGTTTCATCGACTGTTTAATAATGGATTCGCTTAAATGTGAGAGAGAATCCAGATCGGACTCTGTTACCCCCAATGCCAGCATATCAACTTTAGTTAGGGGTTCGGATTTTTGTTTGCTCGGGTCTGTATTGGTTTGCTTGCGAATCGGGGTTAAGTCAAAGACATGGGCGATGTATTGCTGAACGATAGCTTTGGGTGTGGTTGTTTTATTTTTAATGTTGTTTTTGAGTTGCTCAATTCTTTTTGCGTGTTCAGGATCCTTGAGTTGCTCATGCTCGTGTGTTTGGTCCAAGGTTTGCATGAGATCTTGATTTTTGAATTCGTGTGTTTTTAAAGCGCGTATAATTGAAGCTTCAATCGCCTGTGTCAATTGGTGAATTTTTTGTTTTAAATGGGCGGTTTCAATCGTTTGCTTATGCTTGGCGACAATGTCGGACTGCTGAGTGGATAGCCGTTTCGATTCTTGAAAAACTGAGTCGAGAGTTTGCGCGGTTTGTCGTGCACGCTCGGTATTTTTCATGGCCAGTTCTTCAAGTATTTTTTCTCGTTGTTTTTTTTCAAGCAGCTGTTTCTCAAGCATCTCTTGAACCCGTTTCTCTTGTTCGGTTTGTTGTTGCTGCTTTTCCAGCTCATCCAACACATGGGATCGATTGATCGTATTCATTGCACAACCCCTTGTGGCTTTAGACCCAATACATCTTGATGAAGCACCGCTTCTTCGTCAGTAATTCGGTTGGCATGCTGCCAATGAGTTAGTTGTTGCTTTAAGTAAAGGGTCCGGGTGTGAATTTTATTGAAATAGACCATTAATTGGGCCTTCTTTTTTTCTAAGTCATTGCGAGAGTCTACCTCAAAATCTGAAAGCCGAACCTGAATGCCAGTGGTGGCATCGGAATGGTGCCAATAGGTTAGTTGATCCTCTGTTTGGGTGTGCTCATCGGTAAAATTGGCGTGAATACGGTCCAGTTGTTCCAATTGAATACCCGTTTGGCGTAGGGGGGTATACCAATCGGATTGCCCCAATTTTTCCATATGCACAGACAATTCTTTGCGTATTTGGATCAAAGATCGCGTGAGCTTTCTATTTTTTTTGGATTTGGTGGTTGATACAATTCCCAAGAGCTCTAAATTGTATTCATTTTCTGCAAATTTAGCTTGATTATCTTCAATTGCTTTTTTGATAATGTCCCGACGGCGTTGCTGTAAATCAGCGGGCTCAATGCCAGCACCCAGCAGCACAGCGATCAGGCCATTTAACTTTGCTAAGCTATAATTGGCCACTAACACATTCGGCGACTTTGATTGCATAACCATGTGATCGTATTCAGATAGTAACTGATTAATTTTAGATTCATCAAATAGTATTTGAATAGCCGGACGAATGGTTTTTCCAATATAAGAGACAATCGTTGAGAAAAAACCTTTAGGGCTTTGATTAACGGAATCCCACTTGAACGCAACGCTAAAATCAACAGTATCACAAAAGTAATGCTGAACATCAGGGCTTGATTGCTTTGGGGGCGCCTCTTGTTTGGCATGTACAGACTGCTTAGCCGCTGAATGAGCCGCTGTTTGTGGTGATTGATTGGGGGTTAGCATTACATTCCAGCGGCAGCTTTGCTCGTGTTTTCCATAATTTGTGTGGTCTTTTGAAGCATTATTGAGATAATCTCACTACCACGCTCATAAAATTCTTCTTGAAACGTAATGGCTCTCAATGTTTCAGGGTCACCGGGCGATACCGGGCCTAAGCCTTCAACGAATACCAACAGGTCATCACTCTCATCATTATTTAAGTTTCGAACGGTTGCATCCACAACACCCGTTTGAAAGGCCAGTAACTCACTAAAATACGCTTTAGCTGCATCCAAGTCACTCGCATTGCGTTGTATTTGTGGATTAAATTGAAGGACTGGTTTTGTTATTTCAGACATTTATACACTCCCATAGACTACAGTGTTCATACTATTATCTATATCGTTAAGTGTTTATAAAAACTTGCACGGTTGGTATGCATGCGTGACTATCTAGCTAATATATTGATATTTGGGTCGAATAATGCGTCGTCCAGACAGCCCTTCCTCAATGTAATGTGTGCACCATCCCGATACGCGCGCCATGGCAAACATGCTGGTAAATACCGATACGGGTATCCCCAAACATTGGTAGACAAAACCACTAAAAAAATCAACATTGGGGGAAATAACTTTGGTAGTTTTTTTAACGGTTTGAAACAAACGTGGCCCTTCGATTTCAATGGTCAAATATAATTGGTAATCGGTTGATTTTCCGTACTGGACAGCCAATTGCTCTGCTTTTTCTTTAATCAAAATAGCTCTTGGATCGGATAATGTATAAACGGCATGCCCGAGCCCGTAGATTTTGCCGGTTTTGTCGTATGCTTTTTTATCTAAAATTTGGGTTAAGTAATCGCATACAGCGGATCGTTGATCCCAGTTTGGGAGCGTGGCTTGAATGTGGTTAATCATGTCGCAAACTTTTTGATTGGCCGCTCCATGCAAAGGCCCTTTGAGGCTGCCGATGGCACCCGCCAATGTAGAATACAAATCCGATGCGCTGGATCCAATGACCCGTGTGGTAAACGATGAGTTATTTCCCCCCCCATGCTCAGCATGAATAACCAACGTTAAATCCAATGTTTTTTTATCCAGTTCTTGTACCGGCTTGCCTTCATGCAACATGTATAAAAAGGCTTCTGCGGTTCCCATGGTGTTGGTTGGGGTGACGTAGTGTGCGTTGGCTCCTTTATGCTGAGACAAATACGCATACGCAACAATCATGGGAAATTTGGCAATAATTCCCAAGCTTTTTTCAAACAACGCCTCCGGTTCAGTGGCCAGGGGATTGGCATCAACGGTATACAACAGACTAATAATGGTTTGAGCCGTATTCATCACACTGGTTGAGGGGTGATCCTGAATGACTCGAATAATGCTGGGATCAAGCTGGCGGTTTTCGCCCATCCAGGCGACTAGCTCAGCGAGCTCTGTGGGATCTGGTAATCGACCCATGAGCAATAAAAATACCGTTTGTTCAAATTGATAATCAGGGGATAGTTGGCGAACCAATTCATCCAATGAAGTCCCTCGATAGGCAAGAACTCCGTGGCAGGGTTGGACCCCATGCTCGGTTTTTTCAACCCCTTTGACGGACGATATTCGGGTTAAACCGGCTAATACACCGGTCCCATCGGCATTGCGCAATCCGCGTTTAACATCCAACTGCGTAAACACATCGTCTGAAATCCCATAGGTTTCGGATAATGTTTCGCTTAGTTGGTGAAGAATGGATTGAAGAACAGCCATTAAGATGTCATTATACCATACAATGACAGCAACTCAAGGCATTCGGTCTTCACTCAATTCCCTTATTCAAGTCATAAAACCATTGGGCGTTTTGGACAGTATTGCATCGGTGTTAAGCTGGGACGAAGAAACAGGGATGCCGCCAAGCGGGATTCATCGACGGGCCGAGCAATCGGCAGTCTTGGCCCAAATGACGCATGAGCGATGGCACTCAGCCGAATTGCGCAATGCGCTTGCGCCGCACATTGATTTAACAACAGGCGTGGTGAATCCGGATTACACACTAGAAGAATCGCGGTTGGTGTCTGAGACGTATCGCCAATGGCGAAAAAAAATGGCCATACCCACGGCATTTGCTACCCGTTGGGCAGCCTTGGTAGCCGAAGCTCAGCATTGTTGGCAAACGGCTCGAGACCACAATGATTATAGGCAATTTGCCCCGCACTTGGATCAAATTTTGGTCGCTGTCCGTGAAAAAGCACAGTATTTGGGATATTCTCAGCACCCCTATGATGCCCTGCTGGATTGTTTTGAGCCAGGCATGACAACGCAGCGGCTAACGTCTGTTTTTGAACCGCTGAAACACGGGCTTCGGCAACAATTAGACCAGTGTTCATTTCGTGAAGATCGGCCAACACTGCCGGGTATCTTTAATGAGGATAAGCAGTGGGACTTGGGGGTTATGATTTTGAAAAAAATGGGGTTTGATTTTAATCGTGGGCGTCAGGATCGGTCTGCGCATCCATTCACCACTACATTTGGTGTAGACGATGTGCGTATTACCACACGGTTTAGCCCAACCGATATCTTAGAGGGGTTGTCCAGCACCATTCACGAAGGCGGGCATGCCTTGTATGAACAAGGCCTTAAAGTGCAATGGGCGGATACCCCGCTGGGGATGGCTTGTTCTTTGGGTATTCATGAGAGCCAATCCCGGGTGTGGGAGGTCGTCATTGGGCGTCATGCTGCCTTTTGGGAGGGAATCCATCCGCATTTGCAGGCCGTGTTTCCAGAAAACTTTGCAAACATTGATCCCAAGACGATGTACCGGTATGTTAATCACGTGGCACCTGGGCCCATTCGAGTATCTGCAGATGAGGTGAGCTATAACATGCATATTATGATTCGATTTGAGCTTGAACAACAGATGCTTCAGGGGTCAATTGATGCCATGGCCTTGCGGGATTTGTGGAATGCGCAATACCAACAGGAATTGGGCGTTCACGTGCGTGATGATCGAACGGGTATTTTACAAGATGTTCACTGGTCCGCCGGTCTTATTGGGTATTTTCCAACATACACACTCGGCAATTTGTATAGCGTTATGGTATTTGAAGCCGCCCAACGGGCAATCCCAAATTTAATGGACTGTATGGCCAACTTAGAATTTACATCATTCACGCAATGGTTGAATGAAACCATTCATTGTCATGGTCAGTTGTACGATGCTGAAACGCTTATTCACCGCGTAACAGGGGAACGGTTGAGCGCCACTCCGTTTTTAAACTATTTGCAGAATAAATACCCAATTACGGATTAAGCCGGATACTGTTTTTCATCATGCGAATGTTCCGCTTCGCAGCATAGCTGGAGGATAAATAAATGTGTCGGTATATTCCTCGGGTATCGGGTGGTAAGGCCTTTGGAACGGCGGAGCCTTCATAAAACCCTTGTTGGATTAAGCGTTGGTGGGGCGGCACAACACGAATGAACTCAGGATCTGTATACAAGCGCATGCCATCAACAATATCCAATTGGTTAAGATCGGATACAAAAACAATGCGCAGGGTTGCGATGGGCTCCCCGCCGGCAATAATGTCTCCGGAATGGGTCACGTAGATGTCGGCATCGGGTATCTGAATGGGGGTGAGATCTTCACTGAGTACACGATGCTGACCGGATACGGTCACTAAGTATTGGGTTGTTGGGTCTTTTTTGAATCGGCCGTCTCGCATTAAAAATCGCATGCCGGATTCAGACTCTACAAAAAAGTACCCGCGTGGATTTTGAATATATAAATCGTAGTCTCGGTTGGATGATAGGGGTGGGCCGGGAACAAACAAGGGGTAGGTTTCTAGCGTTACTTCACCATTTTTTAGTACGGTATAGGGTTTGACGCGCTTATAGCCGGGGGTCATTTTATTGGCAGAATATAACAGCCATACCATGGACCCATCGGCGCCCATTTTCATGGCATTTTGATTAATTTTTAATCCGGTTTCAAGTACCGGTCGTGTATTTTGTGGGTCTGGTATAATGGATCGGTTTCGAATGACAGACTCTTGGGTGACAATTTGGCCAAATACCACTAAATTTAATAGAAATCCCCACAGGCATTGCTTCATCATATACTTAATTATACCAAAATTCATAAGGCATAGCCCACGCTCAGTGTATAGTGCATGGATGACTCGGTTAAGGTTGCCATTTGATCACCAACTGGCAGTTGAATTTGGGTTTCGGGTTGATAGCGTGCGGCAAGGCTAATAAACATAGCATTTGCCAATCGATACAATCCGGCTGTTTCAAGATACAGTTGGGACATTGTGGCCGTTGATGAAAAGGGGACTCGCTCGGCCCCTTGCTCGGATTGTATAGTTTCCGGTTGAAATATTTCTGAAGTATAGTGAATGTATTGACGCCCATTCGCTACATAGTGTCCACGCAGTGTCAGTTGGGTCGTTTGGTTCCCCAACCCATAGTATAGAGCAAATGTAGGGTTTATATCGACATAGCGGCGAACACCCAAGTGCCATTGGGATTCTTGGATGTCTACGCTTGGCAAAATGGGGGCGTAATTCGTTGGGACGTCGTCTACAAAGGATGTTCTATCCTGATCGAATTCTAATGGCACCAATCGTTGATCAAACAATGCTGTATTGGTATTTGGGACATCTCGGTACGCATAGCCAATCACAAGATTAATGGGCCAATGGGGGCGGGTGTAATCCCCGGAAATGCTCAATGAAAACGGATCATCAATACGGTGATGGATCCATGGCCCCAAGGTGTCCGCAATGTTCTCGGTGTCGGATGCTAATATATAGTCAGTGTTCCGGAGTGTTCTTAAATCATTTCCTGAGATTGTGCTGGAATCGCCATCCAGGTTTTTGAGTGTTTCTTCGGTCAGGACACGCATGGCATTTGGATTGGATAATGGGATAAATCCCTGTAAGTTTGTGTGGTTAAGGGATACGTGAATATGCGCCCGATCCGTTGAAAATTGGGCATGGCCAGATAGCACGCACGCCAACACGCCTAGACAATATAGCCATAAATAGAGGGGGGATTTGATAATAGTTTAATAGTAGAGCATAGTCGTCACAGATGACAACAGCGTTACTGGGTAACGGATGTGTGTGTATAAAGCCCCATAGAAACCGCTTAATCATCATTGCCATAGTTGGAAATTATCCGTAATGCTGTGATATCCTATAGTTAGTTGAATAAAATGTGAGCAATAGTAAGATGAACAATAATATAAAAAACAGTCAATCTACCATTCAAATTCCCATATCACCGGGTGAATTGTTAGATAAAATTTCCATATTAGACATTAAGCAAGCCGCAATCACAGACAGTGCAAAACGGCATAATGTTATGAGGGAGCTTGATGCTCTGAACGACGCGCGTCGGCACCATATTCCAGATACGGAGGCTATTCAGCTGTTTTACCAACAATTAAAAACGGTTAACCAGACACTTTGGGACATTGAAGATGCAATTCGCGACTGTGAACGAGACAAAGACTTTTCAGATCAATTTATTGAGC
>Ga0181567_10003195_pt1 | contig 12123 bp, 10 predicted proteins | sample 101ome_14_FD_133761 | JGI IMG/M metagenome (GOLD analysis project Ga0181567, IMG submission 133761) | Coastal salt marsh microbial communities from the Groves Creek Marsh, Skidaway Island, Georgia - 101403AT metaG (megahit assembly) | ecosystem: Environmental > Aquatic > Marine > Intertidal...
CTCGATGGGATCTTCGATAGTGCACACATTCACTTCGGAGGTCGCTAATCGTCGCAACGTGGAATAGAGCGTTGTCGTCTTTCCCGACCCGGTTGGACCGGTGACTAAAACAATACCTGTGCCGGCGTCAGTCATAGCGTGCCAGCGGTCATAGTCATCGCCACGCAATCCAAGTTGCTCGAAGGTCTTGAGCAAAACATCGGGGTCGAAAATCCGCATAACCAGCTTTTCGCCAAAAGCCGTGGGTAACGTAGACAGGCGCAGCTCCACTTCTGCGCCCTCAGGTGTACGCGTTTTTAAACGGCCATCCTGGGGTCGGCGCTTTTCCGCCACATCGAGTCGAGCAAGTATCTTAAAGCGACTCGTGACCGCCGCGGCAACCGATGCAGGCAGTTCGTAAACTTTGTGCAACACGCCGTCAATTCGTAAGCGCACTATGCCGACATCGCGTCGAGGCTCAATATGGATATCGCTCGCACGCTGTTCAAAAGCATATTGGAGTAACCAATCAACAACGCTGACAATGTGTTGGTCATTGGCGTCAGGCTCACCCTTGATACCCAGTTCTAACATGGCCTCTAAATTGACGAGTCGGCCCTCGCCCGAGGCTGTTTTGGAGCGGGCGCTCTGTACCGAGCGCGCCAATGTATAAAACTCTTTGGTGTGGCGCTTAATGTCGCGTGGATCAGCAACAACACGTTTGATTTTGCGCCGCACCACATGCTCAAGGTCATGCTCCCACTGAGTGATCCAGGGCTCAGCACTTGCTACCTGCACCTCGTCGTCAGTCACGGCAATCGCCAAGATTTGATGGCGCTCGGCAAAGGCCTGCGACATCACTTCGGCCACGGCGGCAACATCTATCTGTAGTGGATCGATGTCCACCACAGGCTGCCCCGTTTCCTGCGCCAGAAAGTCCAGTAACGCCAGCATATCGAGCAGCTTACCCTCGCCCTGTAAATCAGGCATTTTCAATTCAGCGAGGTAAACCAAAGGGTGTACCGCCGTTATGGTATGTCCGCGCAGGCGAGCGAGATTCTTTGCCGATAGTCGGCCAGCTCGCGTTAAACCCTCCGCCAGGGAGAAGACGTCAAGCCGCGATTCGGGTGGCATGTGTAAATTGTTATCCATGTGCGCAGTGTACGTTGAGCGCAACAATTGTCATACCAAGTTTCATGACTTGTAGCGCCTGCGGCGCGCTATCGCCGCAATTGCCTTACGGTCACTCATTGCATGATTAATAGGGCCACCAACCTTCAGCGGAATATGCGCATAATTTTGACAAGCCGACGCCGTCGGATTGGGGTAGGCTTGTGGGATTTACGTTCTAGCGAGAAATCAGCGTGTCGTTTGGGTCAGATCAAAACCACCAAGAAAGCCATATTGAGTGGTTTCGTCACACCGGTCCCTATATGAGAAATCATCGAGGGCGTAGCTTCGTGATTTACTTGGGTAACGGCGCACTCGAGAGCGCACAGCTCCAAAACCTTATCCATGATCTCGCGCTACTGCACCTGCTTGGCGTGCGACTCATCCTTGTTCACGCTACTCGCAGTGCAATAGAGGCCGAATTGATTCGCCAGCGCATCGACAGCCATTTACATCGAGGCGTCCGAGTAACCGATCAAACAGTAATGGCCGTTGTCCGAGATGTCGTTGCTGCACAGCGCTTGACCCTGGAGAGCAAGCTGTCCATGGGCCTGCCAGACTCTCCCATGCGCGGCGCTCGATTGCGGCTCATTAGTGGCAACTTCGTCACCGCCAGACCATTGGGTGTAGTTGAAGGTATTGATTTTCAGTTCACTGGCGCAGTCCGACGTCTCGACGCAGCAGCGATTATCGCGGCCCTAGACGAGCAGGCGATTGTCTTGTTATCCCCCCTCGGATTTTCACCCACCGGCGAGGTCTTTAACTTAAGCGCCGATGAATTAGCCTCAGCCGCTGCCATTGCTATCGGTGCCGACAAATTGATTGTCATGGACTCTCACCCCGGTCTTGTGGACGCCGAGGGCAATCTAGTCCGCCAATGCACGCTGGAATCGGCCAAAGCATTAGTCGCTATTGACGAACAACAAGATGCGCATCGCCACGCTGCCTGCTTGGCTTGCGAACAAGGCGTAGCTCGCGCGCATCTGATTAGCTATGAACGCAATGGCGCGTTAATCGAAGAGCTCTTTACCCACGACGGTATTGGCACCCTTATCAGTGCAGAGGAATTTGAGCGCGCTCGAGTAGCAACCGTTGATGATATTGGTGGTGTGTTGGATCTGGTGCGACCCTTGGAAGCTAGCGGCGTGCTGGTCCGACGATCTAGGGAGCTCCTCGAACAAGAAATTGGCAACTTCCGAGTGCTTGAACGAGATAACCGCATTATTGCCTGTGCCGCGCTCTATCCATTTGCCGAAGCAGGCATGGCAGAAATAGCCTGTATTGCCACACATCCAGACTATCGGCGCAGCGGTAGAGGCGAGCATTTGCTCACACTCTTAACAACCGAGGCAAAGCGACTCGGTATTGAGCAACTCTTTGTCCTCACCACCCAAACCAGTCATTGGTTTATGGAGCAGGGATTTAGAGAAGTCGACCGCGCCGCACTGCCCGACGCACGCCAACAACTCTACAACCTGCAACGCAATTCCAAGGTATTTATCAGGGCCGTAGATAACTAAGAAATACGGCAAGACCAAGCTCAGGAATCACTGAAAAAATTCAAAGCTGCGCAAGCGACCAGTAACTCACCCGGTCTCAAGGCAAGGCTTTTGGATGGGGCGCGCAGTCAGCCTTGACTCGCCAGCTCTGTTAAACTACCGCTCTCATTACCAACAGGTCCAATCCCATGCCCCAGTACCGTTCCAAGACATCTACCTCTGGCAGAAACATGGCAGGTGCGCGCGCACTATGGCGCGCAACAGGTATGAAAGATGGTGATTTTGATAAGCCAATTATCGCCGTCGTCAATAGCTTTACCCAATTTGTGCCCGGTCATGTTCATCTCAAAGATCTCGGTCAGTTAGTGGCGCGGGAAATTGAAGCAGCCGGTGGTGTTGCTAAGGAATTCAATACCATCGCGGTCGATGACGGTATCGCCATGGGACACGATGGAATGCTCTATAGCCTTCCCTCCCGAGATATCATTTGTGACTCGGTGGAGTATATGGTGAACGCGCATTGTGCCGACGCCATGGTGTGTATATCCAACTGCGACAAGATAACACCTGGGATGCTCAATGCCGCGTTGCGTCTGAATATCCCGGTTGTCTTTGTATCGGGCGGCCCCATGGAAGCCGGCAAAACCGCGCTGTCTGAGCACAAGCTAGACCTCGTCGATGCCATGGTTATTGCCGCAGATAGTTCTGTTGACGATGAGACAGTCGAAGCGTACGAGCGCTCGGCTTGCCCTACCTGCGGCTCTTGTTCCGGTATGTTTACAGCCAATTCAATGAACTGTCTAACCGAAGCATTGGGCTTGAGCTTGCCGGGCAACGGCTCGCTATTGGCCACCCACGCAGATCGCGAAAAGTTATTTCGCAAAGCTGGACAGCAAATCGTAGCCCTCGCCCGTCGCTACTACGAGCAAAATGATGACGCGGTATTACCCCGTCAGATTGCCAACCGTGCGGCATTCGAAAACGCCATGTGCCTAGACATTGCAATGGGCGGCTCTACTAACACCATTTTACATTTGTTGGCCGCAGCCCAAGAAGCTGAACTCAGCTTTACGATGGCCGACATCGACGCGCTCAGTCGCAAAGTGCCCCAGTTGTGCAAAGTTGCACCCAGTACACAGAAATATCATATGGAAGACGTACATCGTGCAGGGGGTGTGATGGCAATTTTGGGCGAGCTCGGACGCGCCGGTCTGCTCCATACCGATACGCCTACTGTACACGCAGCTACCCTTGGCGAGGCTTTGGCGACTTGGGATATTACAGTCACCGATGACAACGCCGTGCGTGAGCTTTATTCAGCAGGGCCGGCTGGTATTCCCACACAAACAGCATTCAGTCAGGATACGCGCTGGCCAAGTCTCGATCTCGATCGCTCTGCTGGTTGCATTCGCAGCCTTGAGCACGCCTACTCTCAAGAAGGTGGCCTTGCGGTACTGTTTGGCAACATTGCCGAAGACGGCTGTGTGGTTAAAACTGCCGGGGTCGATGACAGTATTCTGAAGTTTTCAGGACCGGCCCACGTATGTGACAGTCAGGAGGATGCGGTAGCCGATATTCTCGAGGATCGTGTTAATGCAGGTGACGTGGTGGTGGTTCGCTACGAAGGTCCGCGGGGCGGCCCTGGCATGCAGGAGATGCTCTATCCCACGAGCTATCTCAAGTCAAAGGGCCTAGGTGCAGCCTGTGCACTCATCACGGATGGCCGTTTTTCGGGTGGCACTTCCGGATTATCCATTGGGCATGCTTCGCCAGAGGCCGCGGCCGGGGGAGCTATTGGCCTTATCGAGCAAGGCGATATTATCGACATCGACATTCCCGCCCGCAGCATTAATGTGCGCCTAGATGAGGCCACGTTGGCGGCGCGGCGCGCTGCCATGGAGACAAGTTCCAGGCCTTGGCAACCGGCCAAGGACAGGCCGCGCAAAGTGAGTCCCGCGCTCAAAGTGTACGCCAAGATGGTCACCAGTGCCGATAAAGGTGCCGTGCGGGATTTGTCACTGCTCGACTAAGTCGTAACTGGCACTCAGCAGTGCGCTGAAATCGTCGCGGTAGTCCGCAATGACACCGCGCAAATGCTTATCTTGGCGAGACGTACGACTGTTAACAACGTCTCGAACAAGCTGGCGGGAGAGGGCCTGGTTATGGGCGAAGGTTGACCTATATTCCTCGGATTGATAGCGATCCCAACTATCGAGCGCGCGCTGCGTCGGTGCTTGCCAATTATCGGGATAATCACGCAGGGCCGCCTCCAGACCATCTAACCACCGAGTACGCTGGGCGTGCCACGGTTCATGCAGGCGCATCATGCCCTCGGCACCCCGCGCAATCATAGCCCGCTGCTCTTTATTTAGCCGACCCAAAAAATCAGCCAGGTTATCGGAAAATCGGCGAACCAAGAGTTCCCGGTATTCGTCGTCATCCATATCGACACGCTCGTCATACCAGGTCTGCTGATTTGCGCGAATAGAGGCGACAAACTCAAGTCGCTGCGCTTGGGTTAGTTCACGACCAAAATCAATAGCGGTAGCCGTCATTGCAACGCGCAGTCGCTCCGCCGCGGCCAAAAACTGGTCATACAGTGTGACAATGTCACTATCGGCCAGCGGTTTATCCAAGGCCACATCCATGGCGTTGAGCAAGGCGATATAGTGCGGCAACTCTTCTCGGCGATGCCAGTCATGAAGTTCCACCAACCGCGCTTTAAAAACAGCCTTTTGCGCTCGGTCGAGGCTGACATAATCGCTTGCATACCAACCAACGAGGGTATCAAGGCGATTGTAAACAAAGGTTGTGCTTGAGCACCCTACCAATAGGGTCAGCAAAATGGCCCCAGCCCATCGGCTAGCGCCAGACGGGTAGCGAGCTAGAAATGTGAACATCGACAGGGCTAACGGGCATCACAACGTTCACACGATTGCGACCCTGTTGCTTAGCGCTATACATGGCTTGATCCACACGCTCGAGCCATTTTTCGGCAGACTCTACCGACGTCACGTCACATACACCAATGCTGACGGTGATCCGTCGCCCCGGCAGTGTAGACATATTGGCAATGCTCAGACGCAGTTCCTCGGCAATTTTAGTCGCTGTTTGCGCACCAACCTCGGTAAGCAAAATCACAAATTCTTCACCGCCAAGGCGAAACACCATATCAACACCACGAATACGGTTTTCAATCAACGCGACCAGGTCCTTGAGGACACGATCGCCTTGAGCATGTCCTAAGGTGTCGTTGATGGCCTTAAAGTGATCAATGTCGATCATAAGCATTGAGGACAGACGAGAGTATCGCTGGTAATCCGCGATATTACGCATCGCTTGCGGCTGCAGGTACCGGCGATTGTAGGCGCCTGTCAACGGATCGCTTAAAGCCAAATCAGCCAGTTCATCGGCGTGATGGGTGAGCAATCGCATCACCGCCAAGGATAAAGCCCACGTGGCCAACAAAGCAGCAATCTCACCAACGTCATTCAAACTGCCAACCGACCACTGGATAGCGATGAGGATTAGCACTGTAACCGACCCGGCGGCCAGTGCCACACCACTGGGTATAAGGCCCGCGAGACCGATCATCAGGGGGAAAAGCCAGAGCGACTGTTGATTATCACCCGTGGCAATGCACCAGAGTACCAAGCCGATATTGAACAGCAGCGCAAAAATTGGAGGTAAAACAATTTTTTGCCGAGTTTGTAGCCAAAAAAGTGTTGCACCCAGGGCTGCAAAACCGGCCAGTGCGACCCACGTGGTGGGCGAAGTAAGTGGCGCGAACAAGAGATGCTGTAGGGTGATGCTACCGACCGATACCAGCATCATAATTAGCATGAGGCGGTAAATGGTTGCTCGACGCTCAAATAAGATGTCATTCGGATTCAGGTCCGTGGGCGCGGCCAGATCGGACTGAAACAGTTCCGCACGCACCTGCCTCCACGGCTTCCGGCCCGAGGATGGATAAAGTGACTGAACTGTTTTTTGGGTACTTTCGTTCGACATCTGCCAGTCGTGTTAGCCCCCTGCTAGTCAATGACTCTACGCTAAGCAAATCCTGTTCGCGCTATTGTGACACAGGGGGCCGAAACCGGCACTACATGATGATGCTATTGATAACGCTCAAATCCATGATAAAGACTGCATTAATAACAACAACCTCAAGCTGCCTGGGCACTGGACAGGCCGTGCTCGCGCAGCGCCGAGATGATGGCCGCCAGCGAAGCCTGTACAATGTCGTGACTACGGCCAACACCGCAGGGACGCGCTCCCTCCACGTTGAGCTGCACATAACAGACGGCCTCAGCGTCGGCACTTTGTCCCAGAGTGTGCTCTGAGTACTCCACCACCACAATTTTATGGCCAGTAAAGCGCTCTAGCGCGTGGGTAAAGGCATCAACGACGCCATTACCTTTGCCTGCGATGGTCACTTCGCCAGACGGTGTATGAAGACTTGCCGAGAGCGCATCAACACCATCTTCACGTGCGAGCTGATAATCGCCCAATGACCAGTCGCTTCCCGGCCGTAAATAAGTTTCTTGGAACAACGCAAAAATAGCATCGGAGGCCACTTCGGCTTCACTTTCTTCGGCCAATTTTTGCACGGCTGCACTGAAATCTATTTGTAACCATCGCGGTAACTCAAGCCCATAATCTCTCGCTAGCACATAGGCCACGCCACCCTTACCACTTTGACTATTGATTCGAATGACTTCTTGATAAGTCCGGCCAATGTCTGACGGATCAATTGGAAGGTAAGCCACATCCCAAGGGTCGGTCTCGTCGCGCTTAGAAAGGCACTTATTAATGGCATCTTGATGACTACCCGAAAAGGCCGTGAACACAAGTTCGCCCGCGTAGGGGTGTCGTGGATGCACTGGTAACTGAGTGCACTCTCGCACCACAGCGATAATCTCATCCATGTGCTGGAAATCGAGCTTGGGATCAATGCCCTGACTATAAAGGTTCATGGCCATGGTAACGATGTCCATGTTACCCGTGCGCTCGCCATTGCCCATCAGTGTTCCCTCAATACGGTCAGCACCCGCCATGACGCCAAGCTCAGCAGCGGCCACGGCACAGCCTCGGTCATTGTGCGTATGGAGAGAAATTAAGAGGGCATCACGGTTGGCAACGTGGTCACAAAACCACTCTATTTGGTCAGCATAGACGTTGGGGGTGCTCATCTCGACGGTCGCTGGTAAATTGATAATCACCGGATGCTCGACCGTGGGCTCAAGCACAGCGTTTACCGCGTCACATATTTCCACTGCGAAATCGAGTTCAGTGCCCGTGAAGCTCTCGGGGCTGTACTCGAAGGTCCACTCAGTCTCTGGGTGGCGACTTGCCTCGGCCTTCACCAAGCGAGCACCCTCAACCGCAATGTCGATGATGCCTTGACGATCGAGACCAAAGACGTCGCGACGCTGGACGACTGAAGTAGAGTTATAGAAGTGGACCACCGCCCGCTCCACGCCGGCCAGAGCTTCAAAGGTTCGGCTGATGAGTTCAGCACGCGCTTGCACCAATACTTGCACTGTCACATCGCTCGGGATGCGCTGCTCCTCAATAAGCTTGCGCAAAAAATCGAAGTCGTGTTGTGACGCCGAAGGAAAACCTACCTCAATGGTTTTAAAGCCAATCGCTACGAGTTGTTCCCACAAACGCAGCTTTTGATCAGCATTCATAGGCTCTACCAGCGCCTGGTTGCCGTCTCTCAAGTCTACCGAGCACCAATGGGGCGCTGTACGAATGACTTGATCTGGCCAGCGGCGATCTACTTTAGGGACTGGCTCAAATGGACGGTACTTGGCGTGATTGAAACGCTGCGGCTTAGAAAAACTCATGGTCACGTACTCAAAGAAAATGTATTGATGCAAGTGTAACGCGCTCAAGCGAGGTTAATTCACTAAATTCATCTTATTATTGCAATATTTTAGTGATATAAATCAATTTATATACATTTTATGGTGGATATAAATAAAACATGGCAATTTCTGAGTTAGATAAGATAGATCGACGTATTCTTCAAACGCTGCAAACCACGGGCAATCTGAGTAATTTAGAGCTCGCTGAAAAAGTTGGGCTAAGCCCCACTCCCTGCGCGCGACGCGTCAAGCGATTGGAAGCGGATGGCTTTATTCGCGGTTACGTGGCCCTAGTAGACCAAGATAAGCTGGGTCTCACATTAACAGCCCATGTCAGTGTGACCATGGATCGACATACGCCCGAGCGCTTCCAACCTTTGAGACAGAGGTTCAGTCCTACCCAGAGGTTCTAGAGTGTTGCGTAGTCACAGGGCAAAGCGCCGACTATTTACTAAAAGTAGTTGTCAGCGATATGGCTCACTACGAGCAATTCTTGCTGGGCAAACTCACACGTATTGCAGGTGTTAGCGGCGTGCACTCGAGTTTTCAGCTGCGCAATGTCATGGCTAAGACAGCCTTGCCCTTGGCTCTATGAATGATTTAACCAGCGGTAGCGAGCTCTTTTTGAATTAAAAAGTCTGCAACTTTGAGCATGTTAGCCTGGCTACCGGCCTTGCTGGCCGAAATCAGGTACTTGCCATTTACCATAAGCGAGGGGGTACCGGTAATTTTGGCGGAACGTGCACGCGCATCGGCTTGTCGAACCTGACTGTTGATACCAAAGGAGTCAAAAGCCTTATCAAACTTCTCGCCACTCACACCGTTGGTAACGAAAAGTTCGCGCACCGAGCTGGGCGTACCCAAGCGCAGGCGCTGTACATGCATGGCGTTAAAGATTGCGGGGTGCAGGGTATCCAAGACACCGAGGGCTTCTGCTACGTAGTATGCTTTGGCATGCAGTTGCATTGCGCCATTCCACATAGCCGGAGAACCCTGCAACTTGACGCCCTCAGGCAAGGTGGTCTTCCACGCCTCTAACATGGGCTCAAAGGTATAGCAGTGGCCGCAGCCGTACCAAAAGAACTCAGTTACAACCACCTCATCGCTTGCACCCACCCGCACCGCAGGCTTGATCACATCGTAATGGGTGCCCGCTTCATACGTTTGAGACTGGGCAGAGGCACTCAAACCCATCAGCGCGATTGCAATAATGGCAACTTGAGAGAGTAAATAACGTCGGACTGATTCGGTCACAACTAACTCCTTTTTTCTTATGAGGCTACTTCATCGGCCCCACTTTTACCCAGTAGCTTTATGTGACCCTCTAAGGTTTATAGAATCCTATCGGGTCACTTAACAAAGTCATTTAAGACCAGAGGCGTAGCTAGCAACAGCCTGGATTTCTAAGTCTGACAACTCAAAAGCGGTGGTGCGCATAATTTTGCTATCACCATCGTTAACGCGACCGGTTGGATCCTCATAACCTTTGCGGAACATCTTCAATTGAGCAGCGATATAATCGGCGTGCTGACCGGAGAGACCTGGAAACCCTGCAGGGCCGTTACCTTTACCTGTTGGGCTGTGACAGCCCGAGCAAGCGGCTACTTTGCGCTCCATGATGCCAGACAAATAAATCTTGCGCCCAAGCTCCACCAAATCGGCATCGGCCATTTCCGCGGAGCGAGTTTGGCTATCATAAAAAGCTGCAATGTCAGCCAGATCCTGATCGGACATATTGTCCACCTGGCCCGCCATGGCTGCAACGGGACGGAGTCCACTGCGAATGTCTTTCATCTGCTTCAGCAGGTACTTCTCACCCAAACCTGCGAGCTTGGGAAAATTGGGGACAGCACTGTTGCCATCGGCCCCATGGCAGGCACCGCAAGTAACCGCTTTGGCCTGTCCTGCGGCAGCGTCACCTACGAGGCTGCCAGCGGCCATGGCTGGTGAACTCAATGCCGCAGCCGCCACTAATGCCAGCGCGCCACGAACTACATTTTTTGCAAACATCATCAAATCCTATTGTTTGGCCAACTTACTTTGACGTCGACATGTACTTGATGAGTTCCTGATATTCCTCATCCGTACAATCGGCACACAGACCCGTGGGTGACATGGCATTCAAACCATTCTTAACCGAAGCAACCAGCGCTTCCATTCCCTTGGCAAGGCGTGGTTTCCAGGCCGTTACATCGTGTGACTTTGGCGCACCACCTGCGCCAACGTTATGGCACATAAAACACGACTTGTTGTACTTATCCATGTTGGGTTCGGCCGCTACCGGCAGTGCTGCGACCAAAGCAATAATGGCAGGCGCGATCACGCGACCAAAAACAAAACGTGTATTCATGGTATCCCCTCGGAAGCCAGCTTCTCAGTGCCAGCATCAGCAAAACAGAAGTAAAAATATGCAGGGCGTACCTGCTTCAGCTCAATTGCCGTGGCATTATAGTCAATGAAACGCTGTGGACAAAATGCCCCCATGACTCATACCAAAGATCTTCAGCCGCGACTTGAGCGCATCAATTTTAGAGATGCCGTATTCTTGCAAAGTGCCAGCGCGCTCAATAACGCCCCCAAAGACACTGGCTCAGAAGTGGCATTTGCAGGCCGATCAAATGCCGGAAAATCCAGTGCTATCAATACCTTAACGCAGAATAAAAAGCTCGCTCGAACCTCCAGAACACCCGGCAGAACGCAACTCATTAACTTTTTTACGCTCAGTGACAACCAGCGATTGGTCGATTTGCCAGGCTACGGTTACGCCAAAGTACCACTCAAAATGAAGCGTGAGTGGAACCAACATCTAGAGAATTATTTACAAAGGCGGCAGAGCTTGCGCGGCTTAGTGCTGCTTATGGATATACGGCATCCCCTAACAGAAACCGATGAACAAATGATTGGCTGGGCCTCATCGGCCGGTATGCCCGTCCATGTGCTGCTCACCAAAGCCGACAAACTCAAGCGCGGACCCGCCAAAAGTACGCTCTTATCAGTTCAGGCTCGGCTCACCGAATATGGCGATCTCACATCCGTACAGCTATTCTCATCGCTGAAACGCGATGGCCTGCGTGACCTAGAGAAGAAGCTAGCAACATGGCTAACCGATGAATCTGTATTCGACGACCCAAATGAGAGCGACACAGGTGAGAGTGACCCAACCGACACTGACTCAGCGTGCATGGATCATTAAATAGTCAGCCCAAAAAGTGATGCGCAATCAGGCGCGCTGTCCGCTCAATGGGCCTCATCCCAATTGTCGCCTACCCCCGTTTCAACCAAGAGCGGCACATCGAGCCGCGCCACACTCGCCATTAGCTCGGGTAGAGCGCCCGTCAGTTCATCGACCTGCGCTGCAGCCACCTCAAACACCAGTTCGTCATGCACTTGCATAATCATGAGCGCGTCAATATCCGTGCGAGACAACCAACCGTCAACGGCGATCATCGCAAGCTTGATGATGTCGGCAGCTGTACCCTGCATAGGCGCATTGATAGCAGTCCGCTCGGCAGCTTGCTGGCGCTGTTTATTACGCGCATTAATTTCAGGGAGGTAAAGGCGCCGGCCCATAAGTGTTTCAACAAAACCTTGTTCGTGCGCGA
>Ga0181567_10003196_pt1 | contig 12121 bp, 4 predicted proteins | sample 101ome_14_FD_133761 | JGI IMG/M metagenome (GOLD analysis project Ga0181567, IMG submission 133761) | Coastal salt marsh microbial communities from the Groves Creek Marsh, Skidaway Island, Georgia - 101403AT metaG (megahit assembly) | ecosystem: Environmental > Aquatic > Marine > Intertidal zone...
AAGCTCGCCCTCCCGATCTGAACTAGAATTAAGATATCTAAAAGTCACCTCGAAATGAGCATCATTACCTCTATAATCTAATATTTTGTCAATATTACTTCCCTCAAGAGACATTTCAGCTTTGATATCTTCAATAGCAACTCTAGTTGGCACAGTTGAACCTATTTTTCCATACGGCGTTCTTTTTATTCTTAAAGAATAATTAAAATTAGTAAAATAAGAAGCGATTTGAGCGCCGTAACCTAATTTTACACCAGCGCTATCGTATATTTTCAAACTACCCTCAGTAAGTTTTCCATCAATAGTATCTGGCAATATTGTTTGTAAATGTTTTATACCATGAAAAAAAACAAATCTTGCTTTCATACCAATAGGCTCAAAAGGCCTGATTGTATAATCTATACTTTCTAAATACCCATATATAAAAACAGTATTAAAACTAATTTTTACAGGCACCTCTGTAGCCCCTTCTGCCGTTAAATAATCAGGAAGCTCTCCTGTTAAATAAAAATCTAAATCCACATTGCCCTTAATAAAACTAGTCGGAGCATAACCAATAAGCCTTCCGTCATTTCCAACACTTTCAGCTAATGCTGTATTTAAAGATAAAGATATTCTTTCTGCAGGAAAAATATCTCCATTTAATCTTAGAGAGTTACTCTCAAAGACTAAAAATCTTCCTCTATTATTTTGATAAGATACTGCCATTTAATCTACCGTGTAAGAAACCGTGGACATTATCGTAGAATTTATATCTGTAGCTGATCCCCCAACTTGACATATTCTATATTGAACCAATTGACCTTCTTGAAAAGTTGGATTCCCTGACCAAGTTTCAAAAGTGAAAACTGTCCCTGCTGCATTTACACTAGTGAGAGCGAATTGAGCAACTACACCGTTAGAAGGTAAAGTGACAGGCGCAGAAGCAGCAACCGAAGAAAAGCAGTCTAATTCTCCATCTACGCCCCCAGATGAAGCATCAACTATTGATATCTCAAAACGAGCTCCTGCTGTAAAATGCGTTAAACTAGTATCTGCTGTTACTATTTTTATTTTTTCTACCTGGCCAGCAAATGGCGCTAATCCATATGGAGGATTGCCTGTCCCAGCAACACCAGCATTAGCGTCTGTTGTAGAATCTGGATTAAAAGGATTTATATAAATATTACTAGAACGACATTGAGTTTGATAATTTTGTGTAAATTTACCTTTAGAATAACTTGAATTTGTTGTATAAGAACCTTTAATGTCTAAATTACCATCCCAGTCAAACATATGGGTATTTTGCGAAACTATATAATTATCAGTATTATCCCCAGAATTTATAAACATGTATTTTCTTTCAAAATCACATCCAAAATAAAATTGATTTTTATTTCCAGATTTATAACTAGTTCTTATAAATTGAACCGGACCAGATACCGGATCTCTTTGTAAAGAATATACTAGATTTAAAGTTTGTTCCACAGAGCTAAACCTATTAGCCAGTGAGTTTCCACTTACATCCAAACTATAAACTGGAGGATTTCCGCCTATACTAACTTTTTTAGAAGATAAATTAAATATAACTCCATCAGCGTTAGAATAAGAAGAAGGAGATTTGTTTCTACCAAAATATAAAGTATTAACACCATCAAATGTTAAAGAAGTATTTAAATTAGATCCTGATTTTTGAAAAAATAAATTAGGAAAATTATAATCAATCAGCGTTTGAGTTCTATACGTTGTATTTTCAGTAGGTGCATTTGTTACTTCTAATCTTGAAACAGGAAACCTTTCTATATTTCCTATCCTTGTGTTTTGATTATGACTAGACACAAAAACAGCCCCACTTAACCCTAATCTAGTTCCCGTTGCAGCATTATTTCCTGAGAAAAAATCTATATCAAGATCGCCATCAGATTGAATCCCCAAGCTAGTAAAATTAATGTTTTTTGAATTAGTGCCATCATTTATCGTTGTTCTTATGTTATTTTGAGCGTAAATCTGTATATTTGTATCAGTATCGCAACCTGTAGCTTCATATCCAAAACCATCTGATATAAAAGTCCCACTTCCACTGTGGAAGTATAAAGGAGGAAAAGTCAAAGCTTCCCCTGTCATCCAAAAATCATTTATAGTGTTTTTTCTAAAGCCATATGAAGCATTTGGAGAATAAAAATATAACGATTGATTTACGTCTTGTGGTCTTAATCCCATATAAACATCAGATCCCGAAGTTCCAGCGACCTCAAGGTCGAAAAGCGGAGTAATAGGGTCATAAGGCTGGTTGGTAGGTCCATAAAAAGACCCTATTCCTACTCTTTTAGTTGTTTGTTTTACAGTTATCGCATGACTATCTGTATCGCTTCCAATACTTAAATCTGATCCTGTAGCTCTAATTTTATTTAAATTGCTTTTAAAATCTTCAAATGTTATATTATAAGAAGTTATATCAAATTCACTTATAGGCATCAAATAACTATTACTTATTGTTGATACCGTGCTTAGACTATCTATTCTTTGAGCCATATAGTATATTACACTTTCTATTTAATTTTTAAATATTATAAATATTGATACAGAGTTGTATTGCTGTTTGGGTTATTCAATAAACTTTTGTAGCTTATTTTTACCTCTGAAATGCCGTCTACAGAGGAAGAAAAATCTTGAGATATTATTTTAGTATTAAAACTCGAAAAAGACCATAATTGACTTATTTGATAAATTGTATCGCTTAATAAAGTCAAAAAAGTTCCATCAGGTAAAGTTAGCTCATCTCCAGGCGCAGTTATAAGAACATTTTCATCATAAACAATGCCTTTAACATTAATAGAAAATGCATCAAAATTTTTATTTATTAAATAATCACATACTCTTTTTGACTGGTAATCATCGACTTCCATAGTAAACGAAGAAGTGACTTCAACAGGATATCCTATACTTACCTGAACAGCTTGAGGAACCGTTAATCTATCTCCATATGCATACGCAACTAATTTAGGGACATTCACGTCTACAGAAAAATTTTTAACTCTATTACTTGTAGAACCGTGACAAGAAACAGATATGTCACTAGGCCTAACTATTTTTTTGTTAGAATCGTCTTGATATGGCCCTTGGTAATTCATATATCCAGCCACTTCTGGATCTCCTGAACCCAGATCCCCGTATACAGTTATCCCTAACGTAGAGACAGGCGTCTGCCCATAATCTACAGAGTAAGAATATGAAGTTAAATGACCTTCATCAAAACTTATCATTCTATTACCATAAAGAAGGCTTCCTCTTATAGATCTATTTATACCAGTATAATTTTGAAATAAATCCACAAAACTAAGATCTCTTGTTACTGAAACATTAGCTTGAGGAGCTCCTGCAGTTATTTGGCCTATTGAAGAGCTTCCTAATATATTAACAGATTTAAAATTAGCACTACTACTAAAAGAAATATTATTTACCCCTTTTAGCTTTATGCCTTGCATATATACATTTTGATTATAATTTGTATAAGCGTTTGCCATTTTTATGATTTGCCTTTAGTAGAAGAAAGCATGCCACCAGATCTTTGCTCTTTATTTAAAACTTCCATTACAACACTTTTTATTTTTTGCGATAAATTGAAAGCTTTTTCACTTTCGCTTTCTTTAGATCCCACACCACTATCCTCACTCTTTTCTTCTGACGATTTTCCTGTTGAAGATTGATTGTTTACTGTTATATTTACAGAAATATTATTTGTAGAGCTAGATGAACTGTCCGATTCAATAGGCCCAGCATCCATACCTCCTCCAACTAAACCCCCTTCTTGAAAACGTGCCAAACCAGCATTAACCTTATTTAAGCCACCAACACCATATTTTCTAACAGCTTTACTGTTAACTATATATTCACCACCAGCTAACATCGCAGGAATAGAATCTGTTAATCTATTCCCATACGGAATATAACCTCCTTTGTTTGCTTTTATTAAACCTCCTCTTTGCGCTACACCAAAACCACCACTAAAAATATCAGCAGACAAATTTTGTGATGTTACAGTATTACTAAAAGGATTTTTAGTTTGAAGCCCCGAAAAAGTTTGTTTAGTCACTCCTCCACCTAAATCGCCTCCAGAGGTACTAGTAGTACCTCCAGAACCTCCAGCTCCAGAACCTATAGCTCCTACACCAGCGCTAACGCCCATCATTATAGCTGTAGTTATTGCTTGACGAATCAACGCTTTTCTTTTTTCTTTTTTTGCTCTTCTTTTTGCATCTCTTCTTGCTGCTATTTCTTGCTGTTGTTTTCTGTATCTTTTAATATAGACATCATTATCTAGAGCGAATCCCGAAAGACGATCACTATCTGCTGCAAGATTTATAGTTGCAGAAGCATCAAAATTCCCTCCTTTAAGATCCATTAAATCCACAGTTTTAGATAATTTAGCTTCTCCAGTTTCTTTTATTCTTGCTGACGTAACTTTACCTCCACCTTCAAAACCTGGAACTTTTGCTGAAATACCTGAAGTTAAACCAGCATTTTCTGCGAATCTGGGCATCATACCGAAATTAAGCGCATCAATCGCAGATGGACCACCCATACCTTTAACAGCATTTCTATTTAAAACGTACTCTCCGTCTTCCAGCAAAGCTGGATTTTTATCACCTATTCTTCCCCCAGAAATATACATACCATTTTGAGCTCTTATAAATCCACCTCTTTTAAACATCATAGTCGATGCGCCACCGCCCATGCCACCACCCATGCCACCACCCATGCCACCACCCATGCCACCACCCATGCCACCGCCGCCTCCAAACAAACCTCCTAATCCTCCCATAATTCCCCCCATCATCTGATTAGCTATGTTTTGCATTAGCATGTCGTTCATCTTTCCAAGAAAAGAAGAAGCTGCATCTAAAAGTCCATCTTTAATACTTTTAGTGCCATCAGCAGCAGATTTCATTGCATCGACCAACCCATCCCTAAAAGCCATAGTAGTATTTTCTGTAAACGTGGCAGGAAATTCGTCTAATTCTTGTTGGATTCTACCTTTAGCTCTTTCAAAACCTCCTTTAGCAGTTGTTCTTGATTCTACTTGAGCTTTCCTTAGCTGTCTTTGCCTTTCTAGCTCAGCATTTATTTCTTTTTCTCCCTGCTTAATTTGATCTTGTGCTGCTTTTAAATTTTCAACTTCTGTTTTTAACTCTCTTACTTTAGTAGTTTCCCCTTCTCTTTCTTCAATTGTTCGTATTACGGCTTCTCTAGTTTCTATTACTTTTTGTAAATTTTCTTCGCTAGCAGTTTTTCTGTACTCATTTAATGCAATTTCTGCATCCTGTAATTCTTTAATAGATTGTAATTCTGAATCATATTTATTTTGCTCTTCTTGGGAAACAACTCCCCCACCCTCATATTTTTCATTTACTGATTGCTGAAGTCCTTCTTTCATTCCAGTAAATCTATTGTCTCTAAGTCCTTGTTCAACCTGACTTAATTGTGATGCTTTTTGTAGTCTTATATTCTCTGCTGCATTTTGTGCTGCAATTTGATTTTCTAAATCAGCTCTCGCACCAATTCCTAAATTTTGCGCTTGAGGAGTATTCAGCATAGCTGCTCTATTTGCTTGTTGTATTCTTACATTAGAAGCTTCAGCTTGTAAGAATCTTTCTCTTTGAGCGCTAGCAAGAGCAGCCTGTACAATATTTTCTCTTTCTTTTTCTACTATTGATAATCTTTGAAAATTGACTTGAGTTTCTTGAGAAAGAATATCTCTTTTTCCCTGATTTATTTCTTTTTGAGTGAGTTGATTTTGTTTTTCTGTTTCTAGAGCGTTTTTAAAAGCTTCAGTATCATCTGGATCAGTAAATAATTCCACATCTTTAGCTGCGTTTTGTAATTCTTCTAACTTGCTAATTATAGATTCTACTGAATCTCCCCCTGTGAGTAATCCTTCAACTTTTTCTTTAGTACTGCGATCTGTTAGCTTATTTGCTATCCCGGATATATTTGTTATAAATGCTGATCTTATCTCTTTTTGGTTAGCTTTTATTGCTGCCTCTAACTCGCTTTTTAAAAAATTTGAATTTCGTTGAAATATTTCTATTGGACTCTGAACATTAGAAAGAAGCGTTTGATTAAATGTTTCATTTATTCTACCTAATTTTTGACTTATACTAGCTTGCTCTAACGCCCTTTGTGTTTCTGCTTGTAACTTAATTAAATATGCATTTATTTTATTAGTTAAATCCTTTAGACTTGGAACTTTTTCCCCGTTTTCTATAACTTTATCAGCATCTTCAGTTGCTTTTTTTTGCCTTTTCTGTGACAATGTTAGAAGCGCAATATTCTCTTTAAAATCTGGCGCTTCTTCAGTTGGCGTCATGCCTGTTACGCCTGGAGCCATGGGTGCACCCAAACCTGCACCCATGGCTCCGCCTAAGCCTTGTGGTATTCTACCTAACTTCTTGTCAACGTCTCCTACAATATTTTTAAATACTTTTTGGAAATCTACGTCTAACTCTTTAAATAAATCACTTTCTAAATAGTTTCTAAGCTTTTCGTAATTACCATTAGCTTCCACAACAGCAGCTATATTGTTTTTTATTAAATCGTTTTCTTCTCCAATAGCGACAAGATTATTGAGAGCCTTTTCCTTTTCGGCTCTACTTAATTGCTTATCTAGTTCAAACTGCAAAGCTTCGGTCCTCATGTTCTCCTTAGCAATATTTTTTTGCTGTTCATTTCTTAATTTGTCAAAAACTTCAGTCCCCTCTCTGTCAGCTTTTCTTATTTGTGCTGCCTTAGCCCCTTCAGAGGTAGAAAGCTCAGTTATTAAACCGCTTCGCTTTCTTATTCGCTCTTTTTCTTGCTCTCTTGTTTCATTAGGTCTAGCTTGACTAAGACTTTCAATCTGACCCAATAAAGATAAAACTTCCATTTCTCGTTCCACTCTTTTATTTCCAGCAGCCCTCAGATCTTCCAGCGTTGTAGCAGCATTCATTGCAGCAGCAGCTAAACCTGCTAAACCTCCTACTGCTGCACCTATACCTGTGCCTATACCCGGTATAGATGAACCGATAAGAGCTCCAGTGAGCGCTCCTGATGCAACACCAGTGACACCAGATGACGCTAATCTTTCACCATAAGTAAGCTCACTTCTATCTCTACCTTTTGTTATGGAAGAAGAAATCTGTCCTGCTAACATTGGAACTGCTAAAGATGCCCCAATTAAACCGGCTCCACCACCCCCTCCCATTTTCTGAAAACCGCCTTTAATAAAGCTAGCTCCTTTGCTAAAAGTAGGGGTATACTTTTGAAAAGCATTCCTTGTTGGTCCTATAGAATTTGATGAACCAACAGTTGGAACAGCAGTTGGAATAGCGTCACCTGGACCAATAATTGGAATAGCTGCAGCTTGAGCAGTTGCAGCTTGAGCAGCTGCAGTTTGAGCAGCTGCAGCTGTCATAGTTGCCGTAGTTGCAGCTTTAGTAGCTGCAGTTTGAGTTGCTTTTGCTGTAGCAAGAGCTTGGTTAGCTTTGGTAATTACAGTGGTAGATCCAGTATTGGCTTCTAAAGCTTTTGCATTAGTTCTAACATCATTAACAAGCAATCTTTGCTGATCAGCAGTTAAATTCGTTGAAGTAGCTAATTTTTGTAAAGCAGAATTAAGATTTTGCATTTGTTGTTGTTGCAATTTCGTCAAAGCTTGAAATTTTTTACCAAAAACATCCATGGATTTTAATCCCGGGATTGTAGGTATAGCAAAATTTGGAATAAAACCATTGCTTATTATTCCAGTCTGAGATTGCATAGCATAGGAATCTTTAAGAGCTTGTACCATCCCTCCATGATCTGACATCGCTTTAGAAAAACTAGGTTGACTAGCATTTCTAACATGCGGAAAAGGCTCATTGTAAAACATAGCCTTTTCTCCACTTAATTTTTCCTCTAAACTCATAACTGAATCTTTAGAAGATTTTTTTGAAGCGAAATTAGGAATAAAACCTAAAGAAGACAATTTAGTAAATTTACTAGCAATTCCAGAATTAAAACTTTTCCTAACTAAACTATTAACAGCATCTAAACTAGAAGTTCTTTTCCCATCGACCTTAGAAGCGCTAAAACCAAAAAGATTTTTAAAATCGCTACTAGCTCCACCACTTTCTTCGAAATCAAAAGCTGCATTTTTATCTCCTGCAACACTTGCAGCAAACTCTTTAGAAGTTTTTGTCCCAGCTCTTATAGCGTATTCAAACATCGACCCCTGAACCGGAGCAGGAAATATATCATCCCAAATTTTATCTTTAGCTAAATTATTTTTTATTTCTGTTGCGCTAATTTTAGGGTTAGGAAATACTCTAGCTAAAGGAGACTTAGAAATTATTCTAGAAGTAGCTGTTAGTAGTTCTTCATCTATTCTTTTAGTAAAGTTAGAGAAATCGCCACTTTTAACGCCTCCTGATAAATCTGTTACTTGATCTAAAGCTCTTAACTGTATGTTTTTTAAAGATATCTGGCCGTTATAATCTGCTCCAACTAATTTTTTATAAATAGCAGAATTTCTTATAGCCCCCGAAAGCGATTCGGCTTTAACACTTGCTGTGCCTTCATTAGTAGTCCCTCTTGGACCTTCACTAAATAAAGAAAGTAAACCTATTTGACTCTTAGTATCTAAAGTTACTGTTTTCCCCTTTTTCTTTTTATTGCGACCCTTTTTCTGCTCATCAACTCTAGCTTTAAAAGCTTCGTCTGTTTCATTGGGAAATTTAATAATTTTTCTAGCAGGAAAAAAATTAGGAATAAAACCTAAACTAGCATAAGGATCTACTCCGGTTTGAGCAATAGAATTACTCCTATGAGTTTTTCCAGCTTTAGAAGATGCTGGAGGATTAATAAAAGGTTGAGAAAATCCAGCAACATATTTAACATCTTCAGCAGTGTTCATAACTCCACCGACAGGAGATTTCACAACTTTACCAGGAGAATATCCTCCCATTAGTGCCCCCATCATTTCTGCATTTTGATCTTGAGCCGGAATAAATCCTCCAGCTTTTATACGCTTACCTGTTTGCAAACCTCTTGCTCCTACACTTACTCCCGAAGAAGCCAAAGTAGAAGATAAACTTTTTGCTAGAGTTAATTGTTTTTGATATTCTACCGTAGTATTTTTAGCTACTCCCAGTAATATTCTTGCTTGAGCAGACCTATCATTTCCTAATCCTTGTAAAGCTTTAGAAACGTCTCCTTGCCCTTGCAAGATAGTTAAAATAGATTTTTCAAGTTGTTGTCTTTTTTGGCTTTGGGTAGTTATGCCCATCACAGCCGGTATAGCTTGGGATAAATCTTTAAGAGTTCTAGCAGCTACTTGCCCGACTAACTTAAAAACTGCAATAAGACCTGGGACTAAAAGGGTTTTAAATCCCTCTAATAAACCTCTAGCAAAATTAGAACCCAAACTATCCCCGTCTCCTTCTATAGTATCATTTATAAATTTTAGAGCAGTATTTAATGCTGATAAAAGTTGTTTACCTAAAGGTTCGAATGTTAAAGTTCCGATTGTAGAACCTAATTGTTTTATACTTGTTCCTGTTTGAGTAATTATAGAAGATAATGTTTGATTTAATTTTTCATTCGCGACATTAGCTTCGTTAGTTGCGTTAGCAGCAACCATAAGAGCCTGATTGTAAACCCCATACTCATTACTCAAATCATTTACAAGTGCTTTTAAAATATTGACTTGATAAACACCTGCAACCTGCTCAGAAAGATAGGCTTTTTGAGCTTTACCTAAAGTATCGTAAACTTTTGCAAAATTTTGTAAAATTTGAACAGAAGGTAAAATATTTCCTTCTATATCCCTAACTTGAACATTAAATTTTTCTAACTGATCAAGAGTTCCACCTCTCTGTAAACGAGTGAAAATAGTTTTTAAAGCGTTACCAATAACAGAACCACCTCTAGCAGTAGTTTGTTGCGCTGTCGCAACTAAAGCGTTCAACTGATTAAAATCAGCACCAGCTTCCAAAGCAGATTGACCTGCACGGGAGAGAGCTTCTGTAATGTCTCTTGCAGATACAGCAAACTTTTGCTCTACTGCGACAACTTTATTTAAAACTTCACTAGTAGTTAAACCTTCTCTAGCAAAACCATTAACAGCAGCAGTTAAATCTGAAACAGCTTTTCCAGCATCAATACCTGTTAATCTCACTAAGGTTAAAGCGTCAGAAGTCCTTCTTAACACTTCTTCTGTTGCTAAACCTTGACGAGAGAACTCTAAAGCGGCTTTTGAGGCTTGATCGAAAGAAACAGCAGTAGATCTAGCAACATCAAATAATTCAGAAGAAAACTTTTGTAATCCACCTAAACTTAAATTTAATATACGATTAATATCAGCAATACCTTTTCCTACCTCAATAGTGGCATCAGCAATATCTTTAAAAACTTTCACCACCCCACCTAAAACAGCAGTAGAAGCTCCAAACGCTAAAACACGGGCGTTAGAAGCTTTCATGGCAGACTCAAAATTATTTAAATCATCAGTGATTCTACCTAATGGCTGAGAAAAAGATCTGCCATCTATCTTTAGTTTTAGCTGGTTTTTTCCAGCAAGCCCACTATTAAACTGAGCTACTCCTTGAGCTATGCTCTTAGCTAAAGCCGCCTGATCAGCTTGGACATTAATTGAAACTGGCATATACAGCTTATTTTACACTAAATTTTATTCTTCACCCATCATTTTCATTAAATCTTGCATATTTAATGCTCCACCTTTCTTTTTGGCTTCTTCAGATAAATTAACAGTTTTAGTGTTTTTATTATCATTTAAATCTAGATATTCATAATCTGAAGCTTGTGCCCCTACAATGGAAGAAGCTGAATTACCATCTCTTTCTTTTATAACTTTTTTAGAATTTTCTTTAGCATTTACAAATTCCATTATTTTTTCAGGATCTTTTTTATATTCTTCAGGAATTTTATCTGAATTAGTGAAAATATTTTGAAAATATCTAGCGTATAAAATTAATTTTATTTGATTGTGGGTTAAATTTATAATAGGCTTCCCATAAAATTGCATAGGATCTTCGCAAAAAGGCATGTAATATGAAAAGAAATCACACAAAACTAACTTTTGAATTCTTAAATCAGAAACAGAATCAGAAGAATTAGAATATACTTTAACAAGTTCTGATATATCGCTAGGATCCAACTCATAGAACTCTTCTTCTTCAAAAGCCAAACTCTTAAAATCTTCATTTTTATAAAAAGATTTTCTTATAAACTCTTCTGTTAATTTCTGATCTGCATAATCTTCACAGTTAGCACCTATTAAAGAATTTCTTTTATTTTTTAAATCAAAAATCTCAGCTTTTACTTTTTCTATTTCTTCGTTTCTTTTATCAATCTGAGACTTTAAATATAATTTCTTTTTAGAATCATTCAGTCGAACCACATAAACTTCTTTTTCAGTTAAACTTTTTTCTTCTTTTTCCGTCCAAGACCCTTCTTCATGAAGATTTTCTATGCTTTCTTCAATTGTCGGTAGCCCCATTTTTTTAGCTGATTGATAATAATCTGACCTTAAATCATCTAAATCAGCTAAATCTTCATAATTTAAATGCTTAATAAAAAAATCCCCTAAAGAGCTTTTTATTTTACAATATCCGTTACAAATATCTCTAAAAGATTTTTTAAAAGATAACTCGCTATCTTGCATTTTATTTTATTCTTCTTTTACTTCTTCTATCATATCTTTCTCAAAGTCGCCATCTTCTTGATCTAGCTCTGGCTCTAAAAGCTCTTCATTTTCTTTTTCTTGTTCTTTTAATGATTGCTCTATTAATTCAACATCAGTAATTCCTGTGAAATACCAAAAACTAAGAACTTTAGCTATTTTATCATAAGCGTTTACAAATAAAAAATCCTCTCTTTCTTCAAGCTCATAAGAAAAAGCTTCCTTTTCTTCAAAAGTGTCTCCTTCAAAAATAGGCATAAAATCTTTATGCCCAGAAGCTGGATCCTTAAAAAAAGATAAATTTAAAACATACCAAAGAACAATCCTGTTTTGAGCTTTAGTATCAGCAGTATGGTTAAAAAGATCCAAATAACTAACTTGGCTTTCTATTATTTTTCTTCTCAATCCAAATATATCACTCTCTAA
>Ga0181567_10003204_pt1 | contig 12104 bp, 7 predicted proteins | sample 101ome_14_FD_133761 | JGI IMG/M metagenome (GOLD analysis project Ga0181567, IMG submission 133761) | Coastal salt marsh microbial communities from the Groves Creek Marsh, Skidaway Island, Georgia - 101403AT metaG (megahit assembly) | ecosystem: Environmental > Aquatic > Marine > Intertidal zone...
GGGAGCCAGCCGGCATTTTTTGAATTCATTGAGTCCGATGCTTACAAAAGGTTAGGGCCCGTAATGGAGCCTACTTCTGAGGCCTATTACAACGACGTATTTGAAGTCACCGAACAAATCTTCAGTGATGAAGTACGCTTTGAACAAGTGGTGGAGATATACGACCTATCGAAGCCTATCGAAATCACGCTGTATTACCAGGTATGTAAAGAGCTGTGCATTTCAGCAAGTGAAGATTTTGTGTTCCAAATTGAGCCGACTCCTGGTACTCTTAACGTTGAAAATTTGGTGGAAGCTAAGGATGAAAAAAAATTGGCACTTGATCTTAAACTCGACCTTAAGGACCTACATCATCTTGAGCGTATTGGGTCTGAAGACAGGCCCTTGAATTTATGGAGCCTTGCTTTATTAGGATTTGCTGGAGGGCTATTAGCACTTTTAACCCCCTGTGTACTTCCTATCATTCCACTAACGGTTTCGTATTTTAATCAAAAGAAGAACGCCAAACCCTGGGCTTTACTCTACGGGGCTTCTATCGTTGTTTTATATGTAAGCCTAGGACTTCCATTCCTCTTAGGATCAAAAGCAGATCCCCAATTATTTAATGAGATCGCCAGTCATCCAGTGGTGAATTTCTTGCTATTTCTTGTGCTATTACTCTTTGCACTATCGTTTATTTTTCGCTTCGAATTGAATCTTCCCTCTAGCTGGATTCGTATTACCGATCAAAAGAGTGATCGAACCAAAGGCTTTGTATCAGTGCTTTTCATGGCATTAACCTTAATTTTAGCCTCTTTTTCATGTACTGGACCTATACTAGGAGGAGTGTTAGGCGCCTTAGCGACCCAAACAGAAGCGGGAACTTTTGGAGTTTCATTACTGGTCATATTAACTGCTTTTGGGTTAGCATTAGCACTCCCGTTCATGCTTTTAGCCCTTTTTCCTAGTGCCTTATCGAAACTTCCGAAAAGTGGAGAATGGATGAATACCGTGAAGTTCGTGTTAGGGGTTATCGAGCTCGTTCTAGCGTTTAAATTTTTATCGAATACCGATCTGGTCGCGGGTTGGTCGCTGTTCAAGTATGAGGTTATTGTCGGTATCTGGTTTGTCATTGGAGTGAGTGCCACGCTCTACTTACTTGTTGGGGCTTTAAAGCAGGCCTCGAATCGAATAGTAAGAATACTGCTTCTATTGCCTGTACTGTGGCTGGCAATTGTTAGTGGGGTTTCACTGAAGGATCCCTTAAGAGGAGGTGTCATAAATACGTTTGCTCCTCCGTTGTATTATAGGTTGAACGCCGAAGAAACGCCATGTCCTTTGGGTCTTGATTGCGCGCTGAATTTCGAAGAAGGCTTGCAGAGAGCTCAAGTTGAAAACAAACCTATTTTGATTGACTTTACAGGGTATTCGTGCGTGAATTGCCGCAGAATGGAAGCTGAGGTTTGGAGCGACCCACGTATCTATTCATACCTCAAAGAAGAAGTTATTCTTGTTAGTTTGTATGTTGACGATAGAACTGACTTGCTGCCTTCTTTAAAAGGAAAATACCAATTACCGGATGGTCGCATTAAATCGATACGCACCATAGGGCAGTATTGGTCCTTATTTCAGGCGGTAAACTTTAGGTCCATTTCACAGCCTTTCTACGTACTACTGGATCCAGACTTGACCGTGATTCAAGAGCCCATTCAATTCAGTTCGAGAAGCACCTTTTTGTCCTGGATTGAGCGTGCTTTATCTGAAAAGGACTAACACCTTTAGCTACTGAATGAATATTGCGGTAACCTATCCGTTCTTTGAAGGATGGTTTATTCTCAAAAGACAGTGATTCAAAAAGGAATTGATGTAGAAATAAGCACGATCTCTCTCACCTTGCAAAAGGGATTCGGTGTGCGTAGTTCAGGTATTCCTTTAGCCTTAATAAAGGATCAGTTTGATCGGGCTAGGATCTTATTAGATCGGATGAGCCTTCGTCTCAAAGGAGTAAGATATGTTTTTCAAGCCTTAATTTCTGGGAACAGCACCTCCTATAAATCATCAGAGATGGCTGTTTTTGCCCTATTGATTGTTGCATTAAAAGGTCAGGAACATGTCGGCAAGTACAAGGATGCTTTTGTAGGTAGCTTTGATCTCAATGGCAGTGCCATCAATCTAGAGTACCCAGAGAAATTTTATGTGGCTGCGCTCAAAGCTAAAGCAACGCATCTCATTTTACCAGAAGCAAACATCCAGCAGCTTCCCAAATCGAAGGGGATGATCCTCGTCGGAATTCGCACGTTCAAAGATCTCTTACAATTTATAGAAACGCGAAGCATTCACCCTTTTGGGGCTAAAGAGGTATAGGCCTCTAGTGATAGTGAGCTGATACCTTACTTTTCTCAACCTATGGCAATTCGAGCCTTAGAATTGGCGATTGTCGGAAGGCATCATTTAGTATTATTCGGAAAACCAGGAATAGGCAAGACCTCAATCATACAACACTATATGAAGGTTTTACCTGCCTTAAACGAAGAACAAAAGAATAGCCTTTGGCCTATTCAGATTAAGAGAAATAAACCGCTGTCCGAATGCCTTCCGGTTGCCCACATACACCCTAAAATGAGTGTGACTGAAATTTATGGGGGAGGAGGCCAGGCTTATCCTGGAGCAATTTCTTTGGCCCATCATGGACTGGTTGTTGCTGATGAATTGGATCATTTTTCGAAACTTAAACTTGAAACCATAAAATTGGGACTTGAGGACACTACAGCCATTTTAAATACAAATCAAAGCACTGCACGTTATCCCGCATTATTTGCGCTTGTCGGTAGTTGTAATGAAGATCTACGAGAACTAAATGCTTCTTCATTCTCATCCTCTTTTTTAGATCGTATTGACCTCATTGTTCAGATCCACAAACCCTCTCTGGACGACAAGTTTGGCTTACTTGATTCTGCAAAAGTTCGTTACAAGCTAGAACAAGCAATTGCCTATAGAAATGAGATGAAAATGAAGTATTCGTTCGATTCACCCATTACCTCTTACCGCGAATTGCCTATTTCAAAGGGTGGGATGTCGTTTATTCGAGAAGTTTTGGGGGCTGATAAAGGATCAGTGAGAAGCTTAAATCGTTGGCTTCAAACATCGTTTTCAATGATGTTCTTAGATCAGAGTTCCCACCTTACGGAAGAACAATTGGCAGAAGCTTTGAGTTTTAGAAGGTTGAACTAACTGATATAACTCCAGAGCAATTTTCCTCTCATCAGCATTTGAAGGGTGGATCTAACACACTGGTGTTCTTGTAACGCTAGGGTTTCGTCTTTCTCAAGAAGAGCTTGGACAAGTGCTCGAATAGTGCTCATCAGAGCCACGTCATCGACTAAATCAGCGAACTTTAATTGAAGGGAGCCACTTTGCTGTGTTCCCATTAGATCTCCAGGCCCTCTCAGTCTCAGATCAATTTCGGAGAGGTCAAATCCACTTCTGTATTTCACCATACTCTGAATTCGAGTTCTTGCATCTTCTGATAAGTTGTCTTTCGTCATAAGTATGCAGTACGATTGATGTGCACCTCTACCGACACGACCTCGTAGCTGATGCAATTGAGCCAAACCAAAGCGCTCTGCGCTCTCGATGATCATGACCGTGGCGTTTGGAACATTAACCCCAACCTCGATGACAGTAGTCGCCACCATAATTTGAGTAGTTCCATTCTCGAATTGATTCATTTCATACTGCTTGGCCTCTGCGCTCATTTGCCCATGTAAAATGGATAGGGCATACTCAGGACTTGGAAATTCGCGACATAGACTCTCGTATCCGTCCATTAAATCTTTATAATCTAATGCAGCCGATTCTTGGATGAGTGGATACACAATGTATACTTGACGACCTAGCTTAATTTGTTCGCGAATGAATCCAAAAACCTTTAATCTTGAACGATCTGTTCTGTGTGAAGTAATGATAGGAGTTCTTCCAGGAGGTAGCTCATCAATGATTGAGATGTCAAGGTCTCCGTAGGTGCTCATGGCTAAGGTTCTAGGAATGGGAGTTGCCGTCATTACAAGAATATGTGGAGGCACTTCAGCTTTTTTCCAAAGTTTAGAGCGTTGTGCGACTCCAAAGCGGTGTTGTTCATCAATAATCGCCAGTCCAAGATTTTTAAAAGTCACCATATCTTCAAAAACAGCGTGTGTTCCAATCAAAATATGTAGCGCTCCCGAACGAAGCTCTTCGTGTAATACGGTACGTTCTTTTTTAGGTGTTGAACCGGTTAAGAGCTTAACCGATATCTTTAAGGTAGCCAGTTTTGAGGCTATATCTTGGTAGTGTTGTTGTGCTAAAATCTCTGTCGGAGCCACAATACAAGCTTGAGACTCATTACCTATTGCAATGAGACAGGCCATAAGCGCAACCATGGTTTTTCCGGACCCTACATCACCTTGAAGTAAGCGATTCATTTGAAGCCCTGAACCCATATCGTTTCGTATTTCACGCAGCACACGTTTTTGAGCTCCTGTTAATTCAAAAGGTAAATGAGATTCGTAGAAGGTTAGAAAGGGTGTCCCAACCGCCTCAAATCGTTGGCCCTTGATGGCAGTTTTCTGTTGGATTTTTCTATAAAGCAGCCCCAATTGCATGTAAAATAGCTCTTCAAACTTTAGCCGATCTAAAGCCCGTTGTGTTTCTTGCATCTGAGTAGGCGCATGAAGATGTACCAAAGCCGAGGTTTTATCTATGAGTAGCTGTTCCTTTACGATGTAAGCAGGTAGGGTCTCGTAAAGTTTAAAGTCAATGGATTTAACAATGGGTTGAAGAATGGAGCGGAGGAGGCGTTGGGTAATCCCGTCCTTCTGTAATTTCTCGGGAATGGGGTAGAGGGGTTCGATATGACCTCTAAAGTCTTGCTCCGATTGAATCGAAATTTGACTTAGCTCTGGGTGTGCCATGCTAAATCGATCCTGAAAACGAGACACTTTACCATAAACCTTATAGCTCTGGCCCTCTTTGAGTTGTTTTTCTATATACTGATGTCCCTTGAACCACACCAATTCAAGACGATGATTGTTATCGATCAATTCTGCAGACAATCGATATCCTTTCGCCTGTTTGACAAGTTTTATGTTTTGTAGAATTCCTTGAGTCTGTACGATGCTATTTTCAAGTGTAATAGATGAGATCGGAGTTAATGCTCTTTTATCGATATAGCGATTAGGAATAAAGAATAAAAGTTCATAAACTGTTCGAATACTTAGCTCCCTCTCTATGATCACAGCACGCTTTGGTCCAAGCCCTTTGATGGCTGATATCGGGGACGCTAAGATGGAAGAGGCTTGCATACGCACAAACTTATCTAAATTAGAGCGTTGAATGAAATAATCCATTTGAATGCGAGCGATAGTAATATCAGGGGGCGGCAGTAAAGGAGCTTTTGCCGGAGGAGTAGCCCAATATCTAATAGAGGAACAAAAAAGAAAATACGATCTTTTTGTTGGTACCTCTACAGGTAGTCTTCTACTTATTCATTTGGCATTAGGAAAAATCGAGAAACTCCATTCAGTGTACAAAGAAGTGAATAGTTCTCAAATCTTTAATCTAAACCCCTTTTACACGAGAAAAAATGATGGAGTTGTTCAATTAGAGATGAATCACTTAAATGTTTTACGCAGTTTTCTGCGTGGAAATAAAACATTCGGAGAGAGCAAAAATCTACGTGCATTTCTAGAACGACATATTACCGCCTTCGAATTCGAGTCCGTTAAGAAAAGTAGTATGGATGTCATCGTCACGGTATCTAATCTGAGTAAGAATGGAGTAGAATATAAATCGATTAAAGATTTTAATTACGAAGACTTTCTAGATTGGATCTGGATATCGGCCAATTATATTCCTTTTATGTCGTTGGTTTCAAAAAATGGCTATGAGTATGCTGATGGTGGATTAGGAAGTATTGTTTCAGTTGATCGTGCCATCGAAGCAGGTGCAAAGGAGATCGATATCATTGTCTTAAGGCAAGAAAAGAAACAAGCACATCGACTGCCCACTTCCAATGCCTTTGACTTAATGCTAGGTATGTTTGGTTTTTCACTTGACCAGATTGAAGAACACAATATTTCTCTAGGAGAATTAAGGGCAAAGTCAAAAGGGGTGAAGCTAAATTTTATCTATACCCCGACACTTCTAACGCAGAACCCTTTACTTTTTGATCAAAAAAGAATGATTCGTTGGTGGCAAAGAGGGTACTTGCATGCGAAGCAGCACTTTACTCCCTAAGTTTATTGTAACATCGCTCTAACTTCTTTGTAGAAGGTAGTATGGTTTGGCGCTAACCTTAAATACAGAGTATCCGCAAGTGTGCGAGAGAAACTGAAGCGTTCAACAGGTTGATTCAGCGTTTCTGTAAACGCTTTAAACAGGGCATCTTTAAAAGAGGTGTTAGGCGTATTGTGAATGATTTCGAGCTGATAAAAAGGATGAAGATTTAGCACAGAATCAATACTTTGAATACGCTTATCGGTATGTAATGAGTCTAGCACAATTTGGGCGTTTTGAGCAAAAGGAAAACGCACTCCACCAGGTTCAAGTACCATTCCTTTTGCCTTTGATACAAACGGCCTAAGTTTTTTTAGCGTTTCAATGAGAATCGAATCATGTCTTGAAAGTGCGCTCTTCAAAAATTGATTTTGTTTCTCTAAAGATCGCATGCTCTCAATCTGATCACCGATATTCATAATGTTGGTCACCGATTGGTTTGCGAATTTGCTCAAACGCTCCATAAGAGCTTTATTGGTGGTCTTTAGATTGTCCGATTCAAACTTATAGGTTTCGTTAATGGCCTCAAGTCTTGAGATGTTTTGTTGGAGCTCGCGAATGGTAGCTTCGTTGCGTTCTACTAGAGCATTTAAGGAACGATTATCCTCTAATAAATCTGCTTTTTTTTGCGCAGCTACAAAAGGAATAAAGAGTAAACCAAGTATGAGTAGTGAAATTCTTTTCATTTAATCGTTAGCATTTAAGTAATCCAAGGTCATTTGACTTAACACTTTTACCCCATAGATCATTCCTGACTCATCTATTTTAAAATCTGGAGTGTGATGTGGGTAAGGGGTCTGATTTCCGGGTGTCATTCCACCTAAAAAGAAAAAGAACCCTGGTACATCACGCACAAAGTAAGAGAAATCTTCTGCTCCGGTAGTGGCTTTGGTAAGCTTTACATTTTCTTTACCTAACACTTTCTCTATACTAGGAAGCATCTGGGCTACAAGATCAGCATCGTTATAGGTGATATCTGTCATTTCTGTGATCTCAACTTCAGCGGTACCACCAAAAGCATTTGCTATTTGCGGAACCATCTCATTCATCCGTTCTTCGATTAGATCTCTCATATCATAATCTAACGTTCGAATGGTACCAATGATCTCTGCTGATTCGGGAATGATATTGAATCGCAACCCAGCTTTTATTTTTCCTACGCTAATAACAGCCGCTTCTTTGAGGAGATTGGATTCTCTGCTGATTAACGATTGAAGGCCATCAATGATTTGTGAACTAATGTAAATGGGATCTACTCCAGACCAAGGTTGAGATCCATGCGTTTGTTTACCATGAACGTTGATCACAAATCGTTGTGCGGAGGCCATGAGGCCTCCAGTTTTGTAACGTATGGTGCCTACTGGAGTTTCTGAATTAATATGCAGGCCGAACACGGCATCTACTTTTGGGTTTTCAAGAACGCCTTCTTTGACCATGAGCAGTGCGCCTCCTTCTTCACCCGGAGGAGGACCTTCTTCAGCGGGTTGAAAGATGAATTTAACGGTACCTTTTAATTGGTCTTTGTGCCGTGTAAGGATTTCGGCAACCCCCATGAGTATTGCCGTATGCGTATCGTGTCCACATGCATGCATAACACCAGTCTCTTCGCCCAAAAACTGAGCCTTAACTGTTGATTTGAAAGGTAAATCGTTTCTTTCAGTAACAGGTAAGGCATCAATATCGGCGCGTAATGCGATAACGGGCCCAGGTTGATTTCCCTTTAATAGTCCAACAACTCCATTGTGAGCAACTCCTGTTGTGACCTCGATGCCTAATCCTTTTAGGTGTTTTGCGATTTTCTTTGCCGTTTCAACCTCTCTATTACTGAGTTCAGGGTGTTGGTGAAAATCTCTTCGCCATTCGATTACTTTTTTCTCAATAGAACTAAACTCTTGATCTGAAAGCGATTGACCGTATGTCGCAGAGAGGATAAGAAAGAAAATTGAACTGCAAGCATTTCTTGAAATAAGTTGCATAAAAGAAGATTAAAAACTTGTTACTAAATATATAAAGAAGAAAGGGCACGACCTTAGCAAATTCAATAATTTCACTGTGCGAAAGAGAAAGGAATATGAAGTTTTTAGACGCTTTAAATGAGGCCCAACGAAATGCTGCTTTGCATAAGGATGGGCCTTCAATGGTGATTGCTGGCGCCGGCTCAGGAAAGACGCGAGTGCTTACCTATCGCATCGCTCATTTAATCGAAAACGGTGTAGATTCATTCTCGATCTTAGCCCTTACATTCACCAATAAGGCTGCACGTGAGATGAAATCGAGAATAGGCGCTTTGGTAGGCGAGTCTGAGGCTAAGAATCTATGGATGGGCACCTTTCACTCCGTTTTTGCCAGATTGCTGCGTTCGGATGGACATCATTTAGGCTTTCCGAGTAACTTCAGTATATACGACACCCAAGATTCACAGCGACTTATCAACTCGATTATTAAAGAAATGGGGCTTGATAAGGACGTTTACAAATACAAGCAAATACAACAGCGCATCTCATCGTATAAAAATAACCTGATAACGGTAAAGGCGTATTTTCAAAATCCTGAACTTCAAGAGGCTGACGCTATTGCTAGACGCCCTCGTCTAGGAGAAATCTACAAGGAGTATGTTGATCGTTGTTTTCGTGCTGGCGCCATGGATTTTGATGATCTTTTACTTCGCACCAACGAACTCCTTAATCGTTTTCCTGAGGTACTGTTGAAGTACCAAGAAAGGTTCAAGTATATTCTGGTAGACGAGTACCAGGATACCAATCATTCGCAGTATTTAATCGTAAGAGCCTTATCAGATCGCTATCAAAATATTTGTGTGGTAGGAGATGACGCGCAGAGCATCTATTCTTTTAGAGGTGCTAATCTTGATAATATGTTGAATTTTCAGCGGGATTACGAAGGAGTAGAGGTGTATAGACTCGAACAGAACTACCGATCTACTTCTACTATTGTAAGTGCTGCTAATTCTGTTATTAAGAATAACAGAGACCAGTTAGAGAAGAATGTTTGGACTTCAAATGATCTTGGGAATAAAATTGTGGTTCACAGAAGTCCTACAGATGCAGATGAAGGGCGTTTTGTCGCAAGCACCATCTTTGAAACTAAGATGAATACACAATCCTCAAATGGGGATTTTGCCATACTGTATCGCACGAATTCGCAGTCTAGAGCGATAGAGGATGCTTTGAGAAAAAGAGACATTCCGTACAGGATTTACGGTGGTCTTTCGTTTTATCAGCGCAAAGAAATAAAGGATGTCCTCTCATATTTGCGCCTAGTAGTGAATCCAAAAGATGAAGAAGCCTTCATGAGAGTAGTGAATTTTCCTGCTCGTGGTATTGGGCAAACCACTCTTGAAAAACTTTCAGTTGCGGCAAGAGCCAATGGACAATCAATTTTTGAATTTGCAGAGGATCAAAATCAATTAAAATCCGCCTCTATTAGTTCTTCAATACGATCAAAACTAGAGCAGTTCTGTATTATGGTAAGGAGCTTCCAGATTTTTAGTGACGAACACAACGCCTTTGAAACTGCCGATCACATTGCCCGAAAGACAGGTCTCATTCAAGAGTTTAAAAAAGACGGCACTCCAGAGGGTATAACCCGGCTTGAAAATATTGAGGAATTGCTTAATGGTATTCAAGATTTTGTAGAAGGTCAAAAGGAGATTGATGGAGCTACTGGATCTATACAAGAGTTTTTAGAGGATGTAGCTCTTGCTACTGACCTTGACAATGCTACAGAGAATGATGATCGAGTTGCATTAATGACTATCCACCTCGCAAAGGGACTTGAATTTAAGACTGTCTTTGTGGTGGGTATGGAAGAAGATTTGTTTCCTTCAGCCATGAGCATGAACACGCGTTCTGAATTAGAAGAAGAAAGACGTCTGTTTTATGTGGCTTTAACCAGGGCAGAGGAGCAAGCTTACCTCACTTACACCATTAATAGATACCGATGGGGAAAACTCATTGACGCAGAACCTAGTCGATTTATTGCAGAGATTGACGATCAATATGTAGATAATCAGGCTGTAGATTTTGGCGGTGCGGTTCGTCGATTCGTAGACCCGTCACTTTTTGGGGAAGTTGACCATAGTAAATTGCGAACAGTAAAGCCTAAAGGCAGTATGCCAGAGGGGCGCAAAAAACCTACTGAAGATCAACTTAGAAGATTGAGAAAATTAAAGCCGCAATCCTCTAGTGTTACATCTGCAGCGTCCCAATACGATGATCTTGTGGTAGGTTCTAAAGTGAATCATGAGCGTTTTGGTCACGGCGTAGTGAAAGCTATAGAAGGACTTGGTCCAGAACGTAAGGCCGAAATAGAATTCGATTCGGGTGGAGTCAAAAAATTATTACTGCGCTTCGCTAAACTTACCTTACTCTCATAAAAAAAACCCTCCGATTTTGGAGGGTTTTTGTTTTAGTAGTAAAGGAATCTCGCTTATTGAATGGCAGGATCCTTCATGCCGTCTTCAATCATTGAATAAAACTGATCCAATTTTGGTAAAACAACAATCCTAGTTCTTCTGTTGCGCGCACGATTCGCCGCTGAGTTGTTTTCAACTAGAGGAGCGTAATAACTTCTTCCCGCAGCAGTCATGCGCTTTGGGTCTACCTTAAACTCGTTTTGTAAAATGCGAACAATAGCAGTTGCACGTTTTACTGATAAGTCCCAATTGTCTTTGATTTCAGCATTTGTTTTGTAAGGAACATTATCCGTGTGTCCTTCAACCATAAATTCGAAATCAGGCTTTGCATTGACCACAGTAGCTACTTTTCCTAAAACACGCTTCGCTTCAGCTGATACGCTGTAACTTCCGCTTTGGAATAAAAGCTTATCGGCGATTGAAACGAAAACTACTCCTTTCTCTACGTTGATCTCAATGTCTTGGTCGTTTAAGTTTCCGAGTGCACCTTTAAGACTAGCGACTAAGGCAAGGTTTACAGAATCTCTTCTTGTAATAGCACTTTGAAGCTTATTAATGGTTAACTCTTTCTCCTTAAGACTTTCGAGGGTTTTTTCAAGGTTTTCAGCCCCTTTTGAAGTAAGGGTGGTGAAATTGTCCATATTGTTGATCAAATCTTGATTGTTTGATCTTAAGAAACTGTTCTGTTCCGAAAGGGCTTTGACCTGAGCCTCATACTTTCCTATTTCAGAAGCATAATCGTTCATGGTTCTTTTTGTTGAAGCCAATTCAGCCTTTGTACTTTCTAAATCTTTGTTTACGGTATTGAATCGTTTTGAAGAGACACAAGACCCTAAGGTGAGTGCAGCAATTGCAAAAGTTATAACTTTTAATTTCATGAGAATGTATTTTTCACCCTTAAAAGTAGCAAATACTTTGCCAAACACAGAATACCTTCCTAGAATTTTAAAATCTTTTTGCGATTTAGCACAAAGTGCTGAATTACAATAGATAAAGGTTTTCGAGTTCGATACTTAGGTTGAATGCTACGCCTTTGCTTCATGAGTCGAGGCAGGGCAAAATAAAAGTTGAAATGAGCTTTTAAAATTGCAAAGGTGTGCTTGGGTTTACCTTGAAAGAGAAAAACAATTCCGGCAATACCGTCTAATACCAGTCGATTCAGTACAATAAGTGGTAGTTCAAAGGCAAGGAGGTTCTTGACTAAGGTAAAGAGCGAGTTTCTAAAATTTAGATAGGTTTTAAAGGGATTCTGGTTTGTCAAGGTTGAACCACCCAAATGATAGACTGTACTTTTTGAGGTGTAAAGAAATTTTAGGCCTTTGTGGTGAAGTCTCCAGCACAAATCGATTTCTTCTTGATGTGCAAAATAAGCGGAGTCAAA
>Ga0181567_10003210_pt1 | contig 12096 bp, 9 predicted proteins | sample 101ome_14_FD_133761 | JGI IMG/M metagenome (GOLD analysis project Ga0181567, IMG submission 133761) | Coastal salt marsh microbial communities from the Groves Creek Marsh, Skidaway Island, Georgia - 101403AT metaG (megahit assembly) | ecosystem: Environmental > Aquatic > Marine > Intertidal zone...
ATTCGCAAGCTTTTCGAGCACATCGTCGAGCTCGCTGTCCGGCGCAATCTCCAATGCCCCTTCGAGCGCAAACACACCACCCGGCTTGTAATAGGCACAGTGCTCCTCGGGAAGCAGGATTGGCAGCACGCGTACGGCGTTTTGAATTCCCACTTGGTTGACAAACTTGGTCAGGCTCATGGATCTCGGCAAAACGTGCACCATGGATTCGTCGTCCTCTGGGCGCAAACGAAACCCGACGTTTGTCGTTTTGAGGTGCCATCTTGAATGGTGATAGTGAATGGCATTCTTCTTGCGCTCGGCAAACTGCTGCACGTTGCCCAAGTTGTGGTCGCAGACGCGACAGTAGACCTTTGAACTCTTCTTGACCAGTGTTCCAAACGAAAAGCATTCGCCCGCATTGTGGTGCGGTTTTACGAGCACGTCCGGATTGAACTTTGTGCATGGAATGGTCGTGGTGAGGTGAAAGGACACCCGTCCTTCGGGAGGCGTCTCAATTTCCACACAGGAAAGCGATGCGATCGCGGTGCCGCAGTTGCGGCAGCACGCCGCCGGGTAGGAGACCATGGTACCGGGTGTGTCGGGACAAGAATGGGGTAAACCCTCACACGTTTGTAAACACGTACACACACATGCCGCAAGGGTAGTAGTCCCTTGCCGAGTGTGGAGTACGCACGCAAGCGCTTGTTACAATCCAAAGGTCTTCCCAAAATGGAAGAGGATGGGTCTGCGTTCCCTTTGGAACTGCCACCGCTTGGCGAGCCCCGCCCGCCGCCAAAGTACCGAAGTCGGTTTCCGGTGGCCCTCAAACGCGCGGCCGAGGAAGTGGACAAAGCACAGTTGCGGTTTGCAGAAAACCCGCTGCAGTTTGAAGACGCGTTTGAGGATTCCAAGCAGCGGTTCATGGACGTTTACGAGGCCATGAGCGAGAAGAAGCAGCGAGCGCTCCAACACGCGGCCCTATATGTAAACATGAGGGATATCTGGGGCGACGAGGCCAGGTACGTCGCCTACAGATCCACACACTAAACGCGTTTCGTCCACTCTGGCAAAACGGCGGTGAAAAGCCCACTCGCGACATTCTCAAGTTTGTCGCAGAGGAGCCCGCACGATACGTGAGCATTGGAAAAGATGCGACCAGGTCTCAGTGCACCCGTCTCCAAAAGTGTGCGTTTCCGCACAATTGGTTTTGACACGAGTAGTTGAATTAAAGATCATCCAACGTCACCTTTTTAAAAAAAGCCCCTTCTTTGTTCATGCCGTAGGCAAACAGTAGTGCCTTGGCGCGCTCAGCGCCAGCTCTCGCTTGGGCGCGAGTTGTTCGGTGGCGGCTTGTCGCTGCGTGGCAGCAGCTTGGGCACGTCCCACTTTTTCCGGAGCTGATCGGCCACACTGAGTTCCAGGATTGGAAACTCCGCCTGCGTTGCAGACCACCACCGAGAGTCGTCACTCTTGCGCGCATACACGCGTTGTTCGACACCGTTTTCGTCATTGTAGATTTGGTAGGGCTCGGCCAGGTCGGGATCAATGGGGCGTATCGGCGAGACGTTGACCATCACGGTCACCATGTCCTTGGACTGGTTCGAGTCCATGATCATTCCCAGCGTCCATGCGCACACCAGAGTGCGTATCTTTTTATTCGGCGGTGGATCCTCGAGTACGTGCACGCCCCTCGAGAGCTGCGCGCTCGAAAACCGCACGAGCTTGTGCGTAAACTTGTCCTCGTCAGTCTTCTGAACCTCGAGGCCAATGTACAGCACCGACCCCGGAAGGGTCTTTTTAAAACAACACCGGGTCTCCTCGCCGTGGTCCAATCGGCACGGCCCGTACACGGCCACATTGGCAATGGTGTAGTCTCGAAATTCGTGCTGCGGGTCTTCCGAGTCGACATTGTTGATGACGCCGTCGAGCCGGAATGGAAAGGTGTCGTAGGTGTACGCTTCGTCGCGCGGCTCGGCGAGCTCGGGGTTGAGGCTCTCAATCGTGCGCGTGTACGCGTACGAGTTGGTGCTGTGCCCCAATCGAGCGCCTGGTTGGTCCTCCTTGCGGTTGATGGTCGTGCGCTCCACGAATACAATGTCGCCCTCCTTGGGGGCCACGCGCAACCCCGCCGTGCCCGTCTGCGAGTAGACCTGGCGCACGTATGGGATCTGCGCATTGGTCTTCTTGTTGGCCTCGGACGATGTGGGAATCGGCCGGTGGCCCTCGGGAATGCCGTCCCCGGGGCTTAGGGGCAGCCGCGCATTGAGCGGCTTGCTCGGCACGCCAAAGGTGGGCGGGCCACTCGACGGGCCGAGGTAGCCCTGCAAAAACTCGTGCATTTGCCGCGTGCGCGTCGCCATGGGTGCTGCAAACCAACTTCTCCCTTTTAGAACAGACACGCCACACGCTGCCTTCTAGTCGGATCTCTTTACGGCGGTTATCCAGACCCCACACACACGACACTCTTCACACGCATGCACACACACTCGTCTTAGCGGGGGAGACGATTCCCGCTTCGTGGCCACAGCCACGCGTGGTTACTGGTCCTCCGAATCCGAATTGACGTCGTCGTAGGCGTGGTACATGAGCGTCACCGACGTGCCGGGGTTGACCTCAATCTTCTTGTAGTCTTCCTGCCCACGCTTGCCGACCGTGATGGTGAGCGAACCACGGGTGTCGGGCCAGATGACGCGGCACGAGGAAATGTCGCAGTCGTTTGCAAAGGTCAGCCGGCCGCGATCTGTGTTGCGGTGGAAGACGTGCTTGTTGGCCGAGACCGATGCCTCGAGCTCCTTGAGCACCATTATGTCACCCTTGGTTGCGTCCTCGGCATCCTCGGAGCGGGTTGAGAGCGCCGTCGTTGTTTGGGCCGCCTCCGCCACCGCGAGGACCTCGTCCACGTCCTTGGACTTGGACATCTTGCGGCGCTTCTTGTTGCCATCTCCGCCTTCCTCTTCCTCTTGGCGCATCTTTTCGTCGCGCTGTGCCGACATGACCGTGAAGCCAAGCGCGGCCTTGCGCTTGGTTCCCGACTTGTCCCACTCCTTGCCGAGGATGCGGTGAAGAGCCTTCATGACGCCGACATAGTGTCGCGCACCTTCGGGCGACTTGTCGTCCTCGAGCTTGACCGCGTTGATCCACGGCGTGCCATTCCTTTCTTGGGCACGACCCTTGAGAAGCGGAACGAGCTTGGGCTTGTCACTGGCGAATTCGTTGACGCCGTCGGGGAACTCAGGCGTGCACTTGTGCACCCAGACTTTGCCAAAGGGCATGTCGCTCAACTTCTTGAGCCACCCCTCCTCGAGGGGCTCGTGGTCGTCGCCCGGCGGGGGTCCGATCTTGGACAGATTGAGCGAGCGAAGGTAGTCGAGGTTGAGCATCGCCCCGCCACGCGACTTGTGCAGCTTGGCGAGCGCCGGGAAGGACTCCTCGAGTTCATAATCGACGAGGAGCTTCTGGACGGCCACGACGTGGCTTGGCAAAAGCGGCCACGCACGGGTCGTGTCGTGCCAACCGACGATGCTGCGCTTGTCGGCATCGGGACGCTCGGCACGCAAGGCTTCGGCCTCTGCACTGGTAGTGTCGGGAGTGATCGAGCAAAAGATGACCGGCTGCGGCGCGTAAATGTACTCGTACTCGGTGCCCCTCACGTCGTCAATCACCTTTGGGTTTCCGGACTCGTCGAGCTCCTCGGTCGTGTGTGAGATGGTGAGACGTTCCGCAGTATTGTCGTAAAGGTCCTGGCTATCGTTAACATCCGGGTCCTTGGCAAACGCCATGCCGTCGCTGTCCACGACGGGGTAGACGGGAGCCGGATAGACCATGTAAATCTTGGACAGCGACTTGAACAGTGCGTCGCGCTGGCGATTCCAGGCGTTTTCGTCCTCAATCTTGCCCACCTGCATCGACTTGCCCGTCTTGTAGTCGTGCTCGATGCCGAGGACAAACATCTTGAAGGCTTCGGTCGAGGCCGTGCACAGTGCCTTGTGGCCCATGCACCGTGCGAGATAGTCTGCCTTGGTGTAGGTTGGCAGCGGGTTGACCACGAAATCGCCATTGGCCATCGTAGGGACCATGCTCGGGTTGACAGGATCCGTCCAGCAGGTGCCGTGGCGCTTGTTTTCGTCGAGCTCAAACTCCCAGTCGGTCGGCTCGTACGTGTCAGAGTCGTCCTTTTTGGTCCACGGCCATCCGTGAAACCCCTTGCCAATGTCCGGTCGTCCCTTGAAGGGTTTGCCGGCATTGATGAAAAAGTAGCTGCGAATCTTCTTGTCGCGAGTGGCGGTGGCTTGGTCGACGTGCTTCTGGTCGAGGGACGGGCGCTGATCGGACCCCAGTGGCTTCATCGAGATCATGTGGTCGATTGGAATGTTGAACAGGTCCTTGTTGTGCTGCATAAAGACGCTGCTTGGTTCCTCTGGCTTTGGACCAATCTGAAGGGCATCGTGGAGCTGCTTCATCCGTGCGGAACGTGCTTTGACGAGTCCCTTGGACTGTGCCGTCGCGGCCTTGGACCTGGCAGCAGAACCGCCCCCGATTGGCTTGGGTGGACGTCCAATCGCAGCAGCGCTCATTTGTGCAATGCGAGGGTTGGAGGCGACACTGAGTGGCACTGGGCTGAGTTTGCAAAATCGCCAGTCACTCTCCGCAAGGGTATTTGAGAGCCGGACACCGTGTTCAGAGTTCGAATCTCGTATTCTATAGGCTCAGTTACACAAAGGTGTGCCCGACACACACGCACACACACTCGCGCAGGCAAACACACGCGCAAACTAAACGTGCTCAATGATGCCCACCAGATTGGTGCCGGGCACAATGTACACGTGGGTCTTCGACGCGTCCGCGACGCGGTAAATGCGCATGCGCCGCACAGAATCCGGCAACTTGTGGTGGTGGTGCTGGTGGGTGGTTGGTCCGGCACCGGCTTGGACGTCCTCTTCGGGCTGGTCGTCCTCGTCACACTCGTCCTCGTCATCCTCCACCACGGCACGGCGCTTGCGCGGTGGCTTGGGTCGCTTTTGAATGGCCGACTTGGTCTTGGTCTTGGGATTGTCACGCGATTGCGCACGGCGCTTGCGACGCAGCGCGCGTTCGTCTTCTTCTTCGTCGTCGTCGTCGTCGTCCTCTTCCACCACCTCGATGCTCTCTTTGTCATTGTTTGCCTCGGTTTGCTCCTCGGTTTGCTCCTCGGTTGGATCGTCGGTTTGCTCCTCGGTTGGATCGTCGGTTTGCTCCTCGGTTGGATCGTCGGCGAGCTCGCCGTCTAGCACGACCACCTCTTGCTCGCCCTCTTCCCCTTCGGCTTCGTCGTCGTCCTCTTGATCCATTTGTCCACTGTCAGCAGACGCGCTTCCCGAAAGCGTTCCCACGGCCCACTCGGCAGCCGACAGGCTTGCCTCGCACCGTTGGCGACACATGCGCATAGCCAAGCACCGGCGGTATTGTCCCGGCGTCCACTCGCGGTGACGGTCTTCCATGTACCACCACGGCTCGGAAACCGGCATGGTGTTTTCGGCACTCTCCTCCATGTATGCAAGGAGCGCAGCCGATCCTCGGCCCCTCGGAGACACAATCGTGCGATCTATGCATCGCATGACCTTGTCATGCACAGTGCACCACAACTTGAATTCGATGCCACCCATTGCGGGCCGATGACCCGGTTCGGGTTTGTCACTGACCTCATCCCCCGTGAAGAGCTGTATGGCAGGCAAGACGCCGGACTCGGATGGGCGAGCCATGCCATCGCGGAGCAAGGTCTCCGCCTTTTCGATGGCTTCGACGACACGCTTGGCAGCCGCCGACGTGACAATGGAAAAGTCTGCGACTGGCATCTTGAGCTCCTCGTCGGTCATCATGTCCAGCCGCTCCTCGAGGCAGTGCACAATGTTTGCAAGGAGATTTTGAAGCCACACATAGGTGTGAGCCATGACGTGGCACTTGGGTCCAAGAACAAACCGGCCGCGATAGGCATGCGGCATCTTGGGACAGATGTCTGGCACATCGGGCCGCTCCGCAATCTTTTGGTCGGTTTCGATGCGACGGATCATGCGCGTGTGGAGGGTTTTAAACTTGCACGTGAGCAAGAATGTCTCGTCGTCCTGCGGCGTGCGCTTGAAGACCACACTGTCGCCAACAATGTCGAGGGCAACCGATGGGCTTTTGAGCGGCTTGTTGGAGACGCACGCGTCGCAAGCAATGCTCGCTTCAAAGGGAATCCAGTCGATTTCGGTGACTTGCGTGCCTTGTTGCGTGGTGTGGGTGGATTCCTTTCGCACACGTCCGCCCACCAGCTCTGGTGCCTCTGGTGGCGATTCGGCAGTTGTGCCGTATTGGCACGCAAGCGCGTCGATGGGTTGCATTGGCACTTCTTCCGCGTATCGCGAACGCTGCAAGATGCGTAAAAAGGATGGCGACCAGGCCGCGCTTGTCGACTGGTCACGAAGCACCATCACGCGCGTTCGCAACTTGGAAAACGCAGACGCGTAGCTTCGGTTGCAGGGATCGTCATAGGGAACGTCCACGTTGCGCAGGTTGAGCTCCATCACACGCAGCGCCCGACGCATTTCATCCACGGCTGCATCCTCGGGGGCATCCGCAAGCGCTTCGCTCTCCATTCGCGCGTTTGCGAGTGAGTATGAGCGCCAGCCAGGCCACTTGCCGCAAGGTTGCCACGCGTCTTCCCATTCCGCTAACTTTGCGTTTTGCGCGAGCGCGGCCTTCGGGGCGACTCGCATCGCGCTCACGATGGCACTCGTGGCGCACGACGGTCCCGCCCTCGTGCAGATCGCACCCGCCAAGGGCAAGCCCTACATTCTCTCGTTTGGCAAGACGCAATACCTGGTGCCGCACTCGGCCATCAAGCTCTTTCCGAAGAAGCACAATGAGGTGCCCGACGGCAAGGTTCTTGGATCGATTCTGGCCACCAAGGCGCCGGAAAAGTGGTACGAGTATTGTAAGCCCGACACGCTCTGCCACGTCGAGGTTGACGGCATGAGCTGTGTCTACACGACGTTTCATGTTCCCGAGCACCCCGAGGAGTGCCGCTTCCTTCGCTTTATAAGCGGAACCATTGCGGACAAGAACTTTCCCCAGTTGGCAGCCGAGATTGACAAGAAGATCGAGAGGGGCGACATCACGCTCAGCAACGATCGTCAGCGTGCGCGACGCGAGGTCCTCAATTGGAAAAAGGAGATCAACTGCCCTCACAGGGCACAGATTAGCCCCGAGCTCAACAAGTGGACAGCACTCGACAAGGAGGAGAATGTCAAGTCGTGCAGGATTGAGCCCGAAGCAAAGAAGCGGCAGCTCAAGGCGAATGGCGGTGGCTCGGGTGCGCTGAATGGTGCCATTTCCAAGCACGGCCACGGAGTTCAAAAATCGTTGCGCTTCAATCTTCAGCCAGACGACGTGGTCGAGTGGGAGATGGCCTTTGCCATGGGACCAAAGGGTACCTACAATGTCCACGAGGTTGGCAACGTTCTGCGGATTGTGCAGTACAAGCACTCGGACGGAGTCGTCGAGGCCAGCGCCGTCGCCCCAGAGGTGGCAGAGTCGGCAGGGGCGCCCGCGGCAGAGCCGGTCGCCAATGGCCGCCACACCATGGAGGAGGACGAGGAGGACGAGGAAAACGACCTCTAGGCGTCGCGCTCCAGTGGGGAGGAGAATGGTGTTGAATTTGGAACCGTCGACTCGTTTAGAGAGAGAGAGAGCGCGCGTGTGAGTGTGTGTATTTGGCTTGAACAAGTGTGTGCATGAGTGTGTGGATATGGTCTTTTGGATGGTCGTAAAGGTTGAGTAGTAGACTCGTTTTAAAAACACCGAGTCATGCGGGGTGCTTGTCCACTCCCCAACCTCTCGGGCCTTTCGCTCACCGCGACGGTGCCAACCGATGGCTACAGACGTCCACGCATTGACGAGGACGATTATGACCACGCATTGGTCGAGGACGAGCCACCGGCACGGAGGGTCGCACGCGAAAAAGACAAGACTGACGACCCACCACCAGCGTCTTACATTCTCGTGCCAGGCACGCCGGTACAAAACGTCGATTGGCGCGCTCTCGTGCACGATCTCAAAGCCCGTCCTGGCGACAATTCGTTTCCCTTTACAGTGCACGCCACGCAACCCGATGGGCGCGTGTGGGAGATCAAGATGCGCCTGAATCATCAGAAGAATCGCATCGGAGACCAGGAGTACCCCAATACTACACTCGACATCATTCCTTCCACTGAAGACTACAATGGTGTCGACTGTGTCAACGTCGTTGTCGATGGCGGAGGGCGCACCATTGGGACTCGCATGTTGTTGTCGTCCCTCTTTCACGATCTCGAACAGCGACAACGCAAGGCTTGCTCGCGCGAGATGCTCCCGCGCACCGTGTGGGACGACAACGACGCCTTGACCACCACCACGGGCCAGGGCGCCATTGTGCTTCAGCTGTTGGGTGCCATGGCAACGGGCATCAAGACGCATCGGATTGAGCTTCAAGATGCCTCTGCGTTTACAGAAAATTCGTACGACCCTCCCGACATGATAGTCAAGGCGAGCCTGACCAAGAGTTTGGCACTGCTGCGTGGGTATGGCTACTATGAAGGCAAGGGCTTCCTTCCAATCGACATGGTAGACCATGTGCTGGGACCCAATTACCAAAAGCCGACCCTTGTGGATGCGGAGCGACTTGCCAATCATGCCAATGCCGATCTCTACTGGACAAAGCTTGTGATGACGACGCCCATTGACGATTTGCCCGAGACCATTGAACGCTTTCCAGATCTTTTGAAGAAGATGTGGCCCACCTGGGCTGGAGTAGAATTCTTGGGCGACGAGTTTGGCATGTGCGCGTGGATGCGCGACAAGCTCTACAGTCGAGATGCGTGCAAAACACACGCCGCGAGTGCATCAGTGTTCAAAAAGGAGTTCATCACATGGTGCGACACAAAAGACTGTTGTACGCTGCCGCGAGATCCAGAACATGGCTACTGGATGAAGGACTATTACAAGTTGTCTATCCGCGACGTTCGAAAAGCCGCGCTCAAGCTTAGGAGGCAAATAGAAGACGACTACCAGCCTTATATGAACGCGATGCTTCCAGAATTCGAATTGGAGATGGGAGCACTCGAATCCTTCATGGACGATTTTACAAAGGATGTGTGGGTTCGCGCGTTCGAGAGGGATTCGGCGGGCAGGGTTGGCCTCTACCCAGGCAAGGTCTTGGTTAAGATCAACTTTATGGGTACCGGGGCCGGTGAAGCTGGCAGCGGTCTCGAAATTGTCAAGGACAGCAGTGGCGAGCCAGGGTTTGCACTCAAGCCGAATCGCACCGACTTTACAGTGGAGCGGCGGTTTGCATAGGGCAGCGGTATGTGCACGTTGCGCATGCTGCGGGTGTCTTGCGGCGAGTGCTGCCACACTCTAGCAATCTCACACGTGCCTTGTGCCTCACCTTGAAGCACATGCCCGATGCCGTCACCGAGACAAACAACAATGATCCCATTCGCGTCAAGGTCGTGTCCAACACGGGCAAGGAGGTCGTCTTTCAGGTCAAACCGTCAACCAAATTGGGCGTGCTCATGCGCGAATACTGCAAACGTCTCAAGCTGAACATTGACTCTACAAGGTTTTTGTTTGACGGCAACCGGTTAAACGAGGGCCTGCTCGTGAGCCAGTCCGGTCTGGAAATGGACGACATCATCGACGTTCAGGAGCAGATGGAAGGCGGGTGAAGCGGAAAATGCAGTGTGCACACCGCTAACGGTGATTTGAGTTCAAGCGTGTGTAGTAGAGTGTAAAGGAGCCACTGTGCGCACGGTTTGTGTCTTGGTAAAAAAGAATCGGCACAAAATGTCCTCCGGAATGGATTTGCGCAAGCGCGGAAAGCGCAAAGACCCGGAGACGATTGCGTCCAAGAAGCAGCGCGGTCGATTGGGAGATCCCCTAAACGCAATCGACGCTGGCTCCCCGGGCGAGATCCGAATTTCCTCGGACACGATGATTGCCATCTCGCACCTGTACAATTCGTCGCCGTCCATCCAGGCGGCGCGTGCCATTCTGCTGGGCCAGCTGCTCGGTTCGGGCGTTGTCGTGCGTCGGCAGGGTCGTGACGTCAACCTCAAGCCCGTGTTTGCGCGGCACCTCGAGGATGTCTGGGTGCCCTTTGCTCGGCAAGTCATCGACCACTTTCTCATGTTTGGCTTTGTGCTGGTCTCCTTGGAAAAGGAGTCGCCACCGCCGTTTGCGAATTTTGTCAAGGGCAAGCAGCTCGCGGCAACGTCCAACATGGCCCCTCGCGGCAGGCAGGGCGCCACCAAGGAGGCGCCCACGCCTTCGGAGGTGCGTGCCAAGGCGGCGCCGCCCATTACCGACGACGCGCGATTGGACAAGCGCATCAACGACGCCAAGGTGAACGGTGGCGGCAACCTTGTACCGACGGTGCCCGACTTGGGCCAGTACGAGGTCAGCTTTGTGCACGTGGGCGAGTCCAACTATCAGCGCGAGTATCGCGTGTTTTCGACCAATTCGGACTCGGTACGCTCTAACACAATACACACATTAGAACAGCGCCTTTGGTCCCTGTAGGTCCTTGGTCGCAGTGGGCAACACCGATGCAGGTCTATCGTCAAGACTTTTCGTCGGAGCTCTTCTTCAAGTCGCACCCGGACGCTGCGGGCAACATTTGCTCGCCCGTGGCCACCGTCTTCCAGTCGGCCTCGTTCATCTCGTCGCTCGAGGAGCTGGCGCTGCAAGCCGAAGTCGTGCGTGCGCGGCAGCTGCTGGTGACGCAGCCGGCCATGCGCAACCAGGGCAACCAAAACCTGGACCCGAGCAACCTCTTCTTCGACTCGGAGTCGCGTGCCGTGCAGGCCTCGTCGGCCTCGGACGAGGACACGGCGCAGGCGCAGCAGCTGGCGACGACGGCCAAGCTCATGCAGATGATCAACCGCATGCAGACAACGGACCAGTCGGGCCGGGAGCGACCGGCAGCCTCGGGCGGCGTGACGCACGTGCCGCCGCCAATGCCTCCTCAATTGTTCACATGGTACACGTTGCGAATCAAACCAACTCACACGCGCCTTTGACACAACCTCTATTCCACCACCACAGTCCGGAGCGCCAGCAAGTGGTGCCGGGTGTGCGACCACCAGAGGCTCGCTCGGACCTGGTCGACCTCATGCGGGTGGTCAACGATCACAGTGTGTAATACTTCTTGAACACATACTCAATCCATACACTCGCTGATCGAATGTCTATTGTTCCTGGCAGTCGCAGCGAGCCTCGGCGTTCCGGCCAGCGTAATCTTCGAAGGCGTCTTTGGAATCTCAAACCACCAACGCGAACGCTTGCTCACGCGTCTGCTCGTTTCTGCACAGGCAAATTCTCGAGCAACAGCATGAGCCAATTGCAACTGTGCGCCGCCCGCCCCAAGTGTCTTTGACAATGTACAAGACTCACCGCCAATGCGTGTCTGCGCAGGCTCAACACCACCGTGGCCAGCATTGCCCTCAGCGTCAACAAGGTCTTGACCGCGTGGTGCGCCTCCTTTGCCCAACGATTCTCCCTGTTCCCTTGCTCACACCCTCCGCCGCCCGCTGCACAGCTACCAAGTCGTCTACGACGATTCCAAGGACGAGGACGAGCTCGTGCTCCTCACTGCGCCCCTCTCCAGCACCACCGAGGTGGAGGCGCTCTACACGGCCGGCGTCATCGACATCGAGTCGGCGCTTCCCGCGGCGCTGCACTCCCTCGGCGCCAGCGCCGTCGAGATTGAGGGTGCGCTCAAGCGCCGACGCAAGGCCGACAAGGACAAGCCCAACCCCGAGGCGGCCATGGCCGAGACCTCGGCCATGCTGGGCGAGTACGACGCGCAGCTCAAGGCGGCACAGACCGAAAAGACCAAGGCCGAGGTCGAAAAGGTCAAGGCCGACACGCAGAAGACCACGGCCGAGGTCGGCGTGGTGGACGAGACCGTCAAGAAGACGGCGGCAGAGACCAAGAAGACGGAGCACGACGCCAAGGCACCCTACCCGTCGGCGGCGCCGACGACGCCGGCGGCCGGGGCAGCGGGTGGCGGCGCAGCGGCCAAGAAGAAGTCGTCCGGGGACAAAAAGTGAATGTGGA
>Ga0181567_10003213_pt1 | contig 12092 bp, 17 predicted proteins | sample 101ome_14_FD_133761 | JGI IMG/M metagenome (GOLD analysis project Ga0181567, IMG submission 133761) | Coastal salt marsh microbial communities from the Groves Creek Marsh, Skidaway Island, Georgia - 101403AT metaG (megahit assembly) | ecosystem: Environmental > Aquatic > Marine > Intertidal...
AATCCGTTTATATCCAGAGGGACTAATGCAGACAATCACACTCAATTCAGAAGACCTTGAAGTGGTGGATACTGAAGGTAATCCCATCGTCACTTTCAAAGTAGAACAGTTCGCTGGAACAGGGATGCTAGCAGTCAAGTTACACAGCATGAATCCAGATGCCAAAGCTTCAGTTCTCTATCCGACAGGCTTTGTTGTCAATCATCCTGCTCTCTTAGAGAAGAAGGAGAGCAATGCCTAGACTCAACTCAGATCCACAGGTCGATCAGTTGATCTCCGAGATTCTCAAGAAACGAGAAGACGAAATGACAGAGGTCGTGATCGATCCTAGTTACCTCTCATGGGAAGAAGTGAGAACCATCTGTCGCAGGAATACTCTGCTGCTGCAGAAACATCCAGAGATCTACCAGCGAATCACTGATCTCCTTGACGAAGGTGAGAACCTTCTCAATGGAGATCATGATTCCTTTACACAGATCAAGTACTTGGCTATCAAGGATGCTATTGTTGCTGATCTAGAAATCCTTAATGATAACCGTAAGTTACGAAAGGCTAGCTAATGATGAAGACACTTGTGATTGGTACAAAATCTTCTTTCCCCTATGAGATGGTGGAAGAATGCTTGGAGTTTTGTACTGGTAATGATCAGATCATTGTGACTGGTTCAGTTCCGGTTGATGATTTGGCTGCCAGATATGCTTACGAGAACGGCATTGCTTTGAAGACAGAGATTGTAGACGCCCAGTTACATGGGACAAATGCTAGAAATTACATGATGCGTAAGCTGATCCCAGATGTAGATCGAGTAGTATTCTTTGACTCTGGCAACGATGAGCTCTTGGAATCTCTTCATGAATACGCAGAGTCACAGAAGAAGGAAACGATCTACTTGAGCAGCACTCAGTACAGGTCTAGAATCGATGAGGATTGAAGCCGCTGTTGATGTACGAAGGCCCCGGCTTCATCGTTCATGCGAGTTATGACTTCCACCCATTTGACAAGAAAGGAACCAGCAATGAAACAATCACCCTGATCAATTCATCTCTTGCTCGAAGCAAGAAACCTCTCGCCTTGGTTGACCCCTTCAGTAATAACTACTTTGACGTAGTTCCAAGACTACAGTAACTTGTTAGTTCTTGCTATTCTTTGAGCGATTACTTCCAAGAAACTAAAGTCAAAATGTCCATCGAAACTGATAAACAAAGACAACGCAGACAACTGCTGGACAGGGTGGAGAGAGAGATCCAAAGAGATCTTCTTTCTCTGATCACCCTGCAAGTCACGATTGATACCGGCAAAAAGCACTCGAGAAGCGAAGCATTACGAGAAGTTTTGCTGAAGCACTACGAGACAAAGCCGGAAGTTCGCAAGCAAATCCTGACAATAGACGAGAAGCGAAACCTCAAGGAAATCTCCTAGATTCCCCTGATTTTTCTTGCTTCTGGCCTATTAAATGTATACTATAAATTAATTCGTAACGTAAACTACAAGATTGTGTTACGAGTCACTCAATTCTTTAAGGAGACAGTATCATGTTAGACATCGATCCACAGAACGAAGCTGATTATTCACAGGATTTTGAGACAGTTGCAGTTCGCAACTCTTCTCTTGAGGAGTATCACACAGAGGGTACTCATGGCAGCCAGATTCGGTACAACATTGGAGGTGTACACGATGACAATGTAGAAGAATCCGCAGGTCTCAAGCTAGCAGATCTGAAGAACTCCTCCAAATTTTCTTGGAATGTAGCCAAGGTGCCTGTTCGTGATTCTTACATGGGTCAGTCTAGGAAAATAAAGAACGTGTCGATGATGGTACGTGAGGACACTCAACGACAGCTTGGTTTGATTCGAGGGAGTGTCAAGCCTCTGCAGAATCACCATCTCTTCGACTTCCTGCAGCCCTTTGAGGACTCAGGAAGCTACGAGCTGGAGACAGCAGCATCTCTGGATGGTGGGCGTACTATTGTGGCACTGATGAGAAACCGTACCATTGGTGATGTGGAGATCACACAAGGTGACAGCATTGGAGCCTATCTCTATGCCAAGATGACAAGGAACTCCAAGCCGAGCATTCAAGTTGGTGAAATGCTGATGCGCTTGGTTTGCAGCAATGGCATGATTGGTTTTCAGCCAGACGTCTACACGATTGATCAGAATGCGATGGCACTTTTGAATCTGAACAATGTACAGAGTCTGATTACGAAGAACACAGAGCTGACGATGAGAGCTGCAGAGAAGATGCAGGAGATGGCAGCGACTCCGATTGCAAACCCACAGCTACTGGAAGACTATCAGCGTCAGTCGATGGGCTTTGCTTGGAATGATCCGAATCTAGTTTTTGAGACTGATGAGGAGGAAGCAGATCATCGGGCTGAGATGCGAAGAAACAAGCGGACGATGAATAAGATTGAGCACTGCTACGAGTCACAGCGAGCAACTTTGGATGGTCCGATGCAGGACACAGTCTGGCACGCCTATCAGGGCATGACAGCCTACACCACTCATGAACGTAGCAAGAACCCTAACTCCAGATTCAAGTCTATCATTGGAGGCAAGGGACAAGCCATTAATCACCGCAGCTTTAGACTGGCCTGCAGTTTATTGGCAGCATGACGTAAACTACAAGAACAAGAGCAGGTTGCCTTGGGAGTTGGGACTGACAGGGGGGAGCCTAGTCAGTCATCTTCCATTCAACTGATCGAGGAGCCTGCTCAAGATCAACGGCGAAGGTTAAGTTGTTTTCAGTTGTGCCGTAACCAGATGGGTCCGAGAAAGCCTAGGCTGGAGCGGAGATCCTATCTCCAAGGCTATTGCGAGTAGCTTGTAGACAAAGACAACTGACAGGACAAAGGGCCTTAATTCATGGCAATCAATCAATACGAGCCAGAGTAAATAAAGCTGGCTTCACGATGCCTTCGCCCCGCTTTCGGTCTGCTGTAGTTTCATTGAATTGAAGTAGCCACCTGTTCCTTTCGGCAGGTTTCCTCCCTCAAGACAAGCGTTGCTTCTGAAGTGGAGAGTCCGCTAACTCTCCTGCTTCTATCATGTGATTCAATCAAGTGATACCGAGCTGTTCTCGCAGTTCCAAGCTGATTACAGTAGACCACCTTCCCCACCTGATTTGTAAAGAACCACACTGGAGTCCTATGAGTTATGCACAACGCAGACGCTTACCGTCTCGGGAGCTAGACCTGATGGTCCTGCACCCGATGCCGGAAAGCTATGACATTCACTGCATGAGTGACGGCACAATCAATCTGTTCCGTAGAGTTTGCCGTGGTCATTCTCGCAAGTTCTACAAGATTGGCTTTGATGAAGTCACACAGAAAGACAAGCTGTTGCTGATTCGACAGCCTGACCTCCAACTGGAGAGAGTTTTTCAGAACAAGGAAGAGTATCTCCAATGGGTCAGAGAGCAATGATCAAAAGAAATATAAAGAAGTCTCGAACCAAAGTTCTAGGGATCAAGCGCTGGGCTTTGATGATGCTTGACTGGGTTGGTAGCCACTATGCAGTGACCAAGACCGAGTTGTTGAGAGCATTGATTCAGAGCTTGGAGAACAGCAACGAGGAGTTGACAGATCCCAGAGACTTTCACAAGTCCTCTGGGTTCTTCAACGAACAAGTGCTGTTCCACTTTCTGATCACAGAAAGAGAAGAACTTTTGCTGACCGAGGTAGCAAAGACTTTGAAGCTTTCCCAAGCAGAGCTGATTGCTTCGCTGTTGATCTCAAGGCTGGACTTGGTAACGAGTCGATATGATCAGCAGAAACCGAGAAACCTGAGTCGTGAGAGCTTACACCATCGGCAGGTTTACATCTCTGAAGAGTTGTTGGATGCGCTGTATACCTTGAGAGATGAGCGTGGTGAATCACCTTCAATGCTTTTGAAAGAGGCAGTGACCAACTTTCGAGAGCGCAGAACAGAAAGGTTGCCGATCTATCGTAGAGAGCGTAACGTAAACTTGAGGCTCACTTCACAAGAGTGGTCTAAGTTAGACGAGATTGCCGCTTCTACAGGGATCGAACCTTCTGAAGCAGTTGCTTCGTTATTTGTTCAATACTTTTTCAAAGAGACTGGTGATGCCAAGAAGACCAAACACAGAAAAGCTGATGCCATTGGAGCAGAATGAGAAGATTCGCTACTCCTCAGTGACACTACCGAGAGATTTCTGTTTCTTTCTGGACAAGCTGATCTTCTTTGCCGCAAAGCAAGAGAGTAGCAAGTTACCATCGAGAAGAATGATAGTCCAAGATGCTCTGGAGTTTTACATCGAAGAGATCTGTCCAGAGTTTCTCAAGGAATACCAACAGATGTTACGAGATACAAATATGCATTACCCCTTGGAGATTCGTCTTCAATACAAACGAGATCGAAAGGAGATTTCATGAGTGAACGCTTCATGATTGATACTAGTGATGGAATGCTCAACGTTCATGGCATTGACATCATTAGCAGACAGAATGATATCGAGTGGACAGACTTCGATGAAGAGAAGAAACAGTACACTGGTAAAATGTTTTACTGTCTTGTCGCTTCGAAGGCAGGAGAGAAGATTCATCGATGGAAGTTTGATTCCGAACAGGAACGAGAGTCTGCCTTGATTACCCTCCGTAAAGAATTCCAGTCGTTAAAGATCCAGTTCAAGTAATTCCACCGCTGTTGCCCAACCCAGTCGGTGTTGTCCGGTATCGTTTGGACTACGCTACTACGTATTAGAACCACGTAGTGGTTATAATACTAGTAGCTAGTCCTACGATACTACCCACCTAGTGCTGTACAACGGAAACTCTAGAACTTTACGAAGAGTATTCTTTACTCTGGGTACTAGTTCTAGTGTTACCAAAGTATTCCTAGAATCTAGTGGCAATGTAAATTGCAAACGAAGATTCGAAGGAATACGGTAAGAGTAAACTCTAGCTTCTTTCTCGCTACAAGCTTTCGATACTTGCGTATCGCTGCACAGCAAGCTGCCGTTGTGTTTGAAAGCAAGCTTTCCACACTCCGTCTTCTTGCTGCTGCTTCAATCGCTAGCGCTCTTTCGCTTGCAGCTTCAAAGCGAAGCTAGAGTTTAACACGTATTTCTACAGAAGTCAACGTAAATTTTTACTCCCTGTCATACCAGCGATACTCCCAAGAGAGTGGGGGTGTGGGGGAGTAGAATAATTTCTTCATACTATGAATTAAATGGTTGATCTATTGCATCAACTGTCATACAATCATACTACTAGGCAAAAGGAGACATTATGTCCAAAGTTATTTCCACTGAAGAGTTTAAAGCCAAGAAGGAAGAGGAGCAGCTTCAACAGGCGAAGGAGAATGCTCCGATGATCACAGGTGTTCATCCAGAGCGCAGTAAAATGCTGGCCGACCAGATTAACCACAATCGGATTCAATCCAGCGAGGTGAATCGCCCCAGTCAATCTGGTCTCAACGAACTGATCCAACGCTTCCGCAGAGCTAGAAAGTTCAAAGGCTTTGGCTTACTGACCAAGGTTCATCGCTTTGACAATGACACCTGCATCGTCTCTTGCTCTGTCAGGGACACCGCAGGCAATGTGATTGCCAAGACTCATGCCTCTTGGGACAAGGATCTGATCTGGAATGCACAGTTCGTCAATGTCGATGATGACGAGCTAGTCCACTATCAAGCCACCTGTAACCGTGACAGGCTGGAACTGACTGAGAACATTGCGATCTGCCGAGCACTTCGGATGCTTGGGCTTTAACCGAACCAAGCACCAGAGCCTTACAGCTTGTGGCTGTTTAGCTCTGGTTGCTGGTTCTTTCTTAACCATTCAACAGGAGAGATGAAGATGTTAAATTTCTTTCGAAGGAGCAGAATCAAAGTGGTAGATACAGCAACAGCAGAAGTTCTTCTGCGTAGAAGAGGAAGACCAGCAGAACATGGAGAGACGACAGGGAACCAACGAACCCCGACGTATAGCTCTTGGGCTAACGCAAAGTCTCAAGCTCGACTGGCCCCAGAATTTGAGAGCTTTCAAAACTTTCTCAAGTACATGGGAGAGAGACCGAAAGGCTATCAACTGGCACGTCGAGATGAGAACAAGCCTCATAGCCCTTCGAATAGCTTCTGGAAGAAGCGCAACATTCTGTAACGTAAACTGACATAACAACAAGTAAAAGGAGACATCATGCCAGACTTCAAATTCTCACAAGAACTCAACGAAGCAAACATCAAAAAGTTCGTCAACAACGGAGACAAGATCTCTGCCAAGCAGATGCAGGAGTTCATTGCGATCTGTACTGCACGACAAGTCGATCCCTTCCTCAAAGAGATCTACATCCAAGGCTACGGCAACAACTACAACTTCTATATCGGCAAGGATGGAACGCTGCTAAGAGCACGTCGCATTCCTGATTATGCCGGTCATGAGATTGGGTGGTTCCTAGCTGATGGTACCAGAGTAAACGATCCGATTGAGATTGGCGGCAACAAGATCGCAGGGGCTTGGTGCAACGTCTACATCAAAGACTTCAAGGTGCCGATCAATGCTAGTTGCTTGCTTTCAGAGTATGCTCCGACCCAACTGAGAGCTACATGGAAGAGTCATACAGCAATGATGATTGCCAAGTGTGCCATTGTAGCAGCACATCGTAACGCCTACCCAGAAGCCTTTGGTGGTCTGTATGCCAAGGAAGAGCTCGACAAGGTACGAGGCGATGGTGATGGCGAAGCTGGAGTAGCGGTAGCAATGACAGCGGGAGCCAAAGCCAGAGCCGAGATCAGTGATGAACGCAAGCAGGAATTTATCGACAGACTTCTGGCAACAGAAGAAGTCGAGAAGCTGGATCTGATTCTGGCAGAGTTCATGGCGATATCTTCTGATGTCGAGTACAGCAAGAATCACATCGGAGTAGGCATGACGATCTCTTGGGAAGAGCCAGTCAATGTACCAAGCGAAGCGATGTTCCATGTACTGAAAGCCTATCGTGCTCAGTACCAGAAGTTCGTGATGTCTCGGTTGTTTCTGATGGACCTCAAGGCAGACATGACCAGTGGGAATAAAGCTGGTGTGATCGCCAAGTTTCTTGATGACGATGCCAAGCCAGTGATGAATCCCATGATTTCGATGCATCGTGCTATGGTCTTTCCGGCTCTTTGCAAGTGGATGGACGATAACGAGATCGACCCAACTGTCATTGAGCTGGTCAAAGGAGTCTTCGGAGAAGGAAAGAAGACGACTGAAGACACCAAGGAGGCAGTAGCAACTAGCGAAGGAGAAGTGCTTAACTGATAACAACTGCCCAGCATCTGCTGGGCTTTTCTGTAACGTATTCTAGGAGAACCCACAGATGGAAACTGCTGATGAAACCATAACCAATAACACCAAGGCCAAGGCCAACGAAGACAAGCTCGCTGATCTCTACAAGCATTCTGCAAAGCGAGACGAGGGTGCCGTGCTCTGTTGCATGCTGCGAGATCCGAAGCTGGTAGAGCGACACTCTCGCAATATCCAGCCTCACATGTTCAGTGACCCTGCTTGTGCTGCGATGTATGTCGCAATGACAGAGATACAGGAGCGAGGTGGCAAAGACTTCAACAGTCGAGAGATTGCAACACGGATGGGTGAGCTCGATCACCGATTCAAGAACACAGATCAGTGTGCATCCCTTGTCGATAGCATCCGTGATTCTGAGAAGGAGCCAGAGTTCTACAGAATATCGCAGAAATTCTGGGAAGGCTGGCGACGTCGTGAGATGAACCGGCAGCTAACTTATTCGCTGAATGATGAAGCTGTTAAGAACAACCAAGATCTGTTGCTGGAACGCTATGCCGAGATTGTTGAGTTGAAAGAGAAACCGAATCCCTTTGCAGGAGTTTGTCTGCCAGCCCGTCAGACAATTGGCAACGTCTGGAATCTGCTTGAAGATATCTGGTCTGGCAAGGTGGTCTTTCCTCAGGTGATGACAGGCATTGATGCGATTGACAGTCTGACCCGTGGTGGTTTCAACGACGGCAGTTTCGTAGTGATGGGTGCAGCAACAGGACACGGCAAGACAGCAGCGGGTATCAACATGGCCTGTTCGATGGCCAATGCAGGGACAAAGGTAGCGTATCTCTCAATGGAAGAACAGTACCGAGACCTGATGTTACGAGTGCTGGGTTCTCAGTCAGGTGTTTCGATTGACCATCTCAAGAGTGAGTACTGCACCTCTGAAGAGAAGCGTCGAGCCAAGGAGATTTACAAGCGATACTCTGCTGATGACTCGCTCCTGCAGTTCTACTGCGGAGCTCGATCACCAGAGCTGATTGTCGAGATGATCCGGTTGCACTATGACCGTGACAATACCAAGGTTTTCTTTGTCGACTACATCCAACGCCTCACTCCGAATGACGAGAACATCGGCTCTCTGACAATGCAGGTAGCCCGTCTATCGATGGCACTGGGTGAGCTGGCTAGAGAGCTGGACATCGTAATCATTGCAACCTCACAGTTACAGAGGACCTTGCGTAAGGAGATGGCACTTGGCAAACGCAAACCGAGCACCTATGACCTAAGTGAATCGAACTTTCTGGAGTGTGAAGCCAGCTACATCTTCACACTGTACCGACAGGATCACATCCTCTCCGAGTTCCCAGAGTTTGAGGAGACTGAGATGTACAAGCCAGAAGACCGAGGATCACTGGAGTTCATTCTCTGTAAGCATCGGCATGGACCAACAGGTTCAGCGAAGGTCAACTTCGATGGTGCTTCTTTGCAGATCACAGAGCGTACTGAATCGAGTGTCCTTGATATGTTTGATGATGACAGCAATCCCTTTGAAGGAATGAGCTAATGCATCGATCTGTCAACCAAGCCAACACCTACCAGTGTTGCCCACGCAAGTATCGTTACCGGTACTTGGACCAGTTGCCGAGCAAACCATCGGAGTATCTGGCCATTGGTTCTGCCTTTGATGACGCGATGACTCACATCATCAACCACTACAGCACAGACCCTGAGGTGTTGAAGCCGGTGATCAAAGCAGCCATTGAACTGATGAGAACAGTAGCTGATGAAATGCTTGAGCGAAACGGCTTTGATGAGCAGACAGTTCGAGAGTCCAAGAATGTAATCAGTCACTTGGCTTTGCTGATCCCTGACTACTGGGAGAAGACCTTACCAGCAACAGGTCTGGAACCTGTGGAGACACAGGTCGAGATCAACTATCAGCTAGACGGTCTGGAAGCACCAGTGCTGGGATACATTGACATGATTGCAAGGAACAAGGCGACAGGGGATCTGGTGATTGTGGACTTCAAGACCACAGGAGGCAGAGGCCCGTCGCTGGACTACAAGCGTCAAGTCTGGATGTACGCCAAGGCAATTCAGCAACAGCGTGGCCTGACGTACTTGCCGGAATCTCAGCTTCACATGTTTGACAAGAGCACACCGACACTGGTCAAGAAGAAACGAGTGGAGTTGGAGCTCGAAGACCTGCTGGTTCATGAGTATCCGGCAGAGCTAATCGATAAGCTTTATGACGAGAAGACGATCACCTCCAAGATCGGCATTTATCCAGTGCAGTTTGACGAGCAGGAATGGCAGAGCTTTTCAGAGTTATTCTTTGACATGGAATTCTCGCTCCGCTTCGGACACTGGCCGAAGAACCGAACACACTATCTCTGTAGTACTCGGTTCTGTCCGTACTGGGTACCTTGTCATTCTGCAGAGGAGAGTCTCTGTTCTCTCCAGCAGAAACAACAAGTCGTACCGAATCAATCAAACCCTGACCAGCCATCCCCAATCTTGAATGAGGATGACGAGGTTCCTTTCTCGGTAGATGCTGCGAATCCTCGGCACTACCAACAACCTGTGGAAACTCTTGAAGATTTCCTCGGGACTACACGCAACTACTCTTAATACAGGAGAGCATCATGGCACTATTGACCAGCATCAACAAAGTTCAGTTACTTGGCCGCATGGGTAAAGATCCAGAGCAGGCATCGGAGAAGGCACCTGCAAAAATGGATGTCGTTACCTCAGTTCGTTGGAAGGATCGAGACTCAGGCGAGTGGAAAGAGAAGTCCACTTGGCACAACAAGATCGAGTTCTGGGGCAAGACGGCTGAGTACGTGATGAACAATCTCCATCAGGGAGATACTGTGCTGATCGAAGGCGAACTGGCGACAGACCAGTGGGAAGACAAGGACACTGGTCAGAAGCGCAACCGGTACTTCATCAAGGGGACTCAGATCAATCTGGTGGAACGCAACACCAAGAATCAGGAACCCAATGGAGGAGACAGCAATGTCATCTCCTACGAGTCCAAGAAGCGATCAAAAAGTTCAGCTCAGGAAGAGCTAGTCGAAGACTCAGTACCTTTCTAATCATTACTAGAGATATGGCTGAGTCTTCAGCCATATCCCATCCAAGCTAGGAGTTTCTGAATGAGTGAGAAGAGAACCGAAGGGCTAGGCCGAACAGTAGTGACAAGGCGGACCAGAAAGCCAGAGATTACAAGAGAGGCGCTAAACGCTGCGATTGAAGAGTATCTGGCAATGGGCGGTGGCATCACGAAGATTGAGAGAACGGATGTAATCAAATCATCAAGCAAGGCGTATCCAGAAAACTATCACAAGGAGAACAGCGATGGCCATGACACAGAGCACAGCGGACTTGACGTATCCGAGTATCTTTGAGCCGATTAAGGAACTTGCTCAGGCAAAGTTCAAGATCGGCGATATCGTAGCAGAGAAGTGCATCCGTCCCAGCAAGGCAATTCCGATGAAGGTCAAAGAGGTGATTCATCCCAAGGCAGACAAGCGTGGCCGGTATTGGGCTGGTTACAGTTATCGATTTGAGACAGTCTTTCCAGAGGATGGGGATGCTTATGTATTTTCGACTCAGGTTCCTCTGCCGGAAGGATTGCTAGTTCCTTTTGAGGAAGTCCGAGATGATATCGTTGGGGCCTTGGCTTCCAAGGCGATTGAGATTCGTGACTTAAACTTGAAGGCTAAGTTTTAGGAGCATATGAAACACTTACAAAGACGTTGTCAGAACTTGAGAGAAATCATTGAGCAGTATCGCTGCGAGTTGGAAGAAGCGAAGCTGTTCTCAATGATCAATGCCTTTGACACCTTTCGAGAAGAGATGCTCGAGCAGATCGAACACATCGCATCGTATGCACCACAGGACAGTGTTGCACTATCTGTGATGAGCAAGATCAAGGCTCGCAGTGACAAGGGAGTCAGGGCATATGAAGCAACGATGGATCGTGACGACCTGACGTTGCTGCAGTGGTTTTATCATCATCATGAGGAGTTGATGGATGGAGCGATCTACGCAGAGAAGATCATCCAGCAACTCGAATCCAAACAATCAGAGCAGGAGAGCTAATATGGAATCAGCTACAACAGCAGTTGGAATAAAGGACAGGATCAGCCAGAAAGATGCTCAAGCAAATCTGGGCATCAGCAAGCACACCTTCATGAGAATTCGGGACAAGCTTCAACTGGATTTTCTTGAACAGGGAAACTTCAAGTACTACTTGGTCAGTGACCTTCATCGAGTACGAGAGTATGCCAAGATGGAGCAGAGAGGTGTGATCAATGTGACCCAAGTCATGCGGGTACTCAATATCGGACAGCACAAGCTCTATCCGCTGATGGAGAAGCTAGGGATTGTCCCTGCTCATAGCAACAAGTCTTCCCATCACAATGAGAAGCTGATCACCGTTCATCAATTCAACGAGTTACGAGAACACTATCTCAACAAAAATCAGGAGGTGCCAATGAACGAGGATGTCCTAGAACAATTTGCTTCTGTCAAGAAGTACAGCCTGAAAGATGCTGCCGCAGAGTTGGGGATCTCAGAGAAAGAATTGATCTCTTATCACGAAGAGAAGTTAGGCAATGGAAAAATCGGGTTCCGAATGGAATGGATTGAAGACAAGCCGCTCTGTTTTACAGAGATGTGCCTAGAGCAAGTGCGAGAACACAAGGCATCTCTGATCGAACAGCACAAGGAGCGACTGGATAACCGCCAGATGGAAGAGGCTGTCCATGAATCTCTGAAAGAAGTCTTTACCAATAACGTAAACCCCAAGTTCTCAAAGTTAGAATCGCTGCTATCAAAGCAACAG
>Ga0181567_10003220_pt1 | contig 12081 bp, 7 predicted proteins | sample 101ome_14_FD_133761 | JGI IMG/M metagenome (GOLD analysis project Ga0181567, IMG submission 133761) | Coastal salt marsh microbial communities from the Groves Creek Marsh, Skidaway Island, Georgia - 101403AT metaG (megahit assembly) | ecosystem: Environmental > Aquatic > Marine > Intertidal zone...
CATCACCAAATCCCTCATCGGGCAGCGCGCTGACCTGCGGTTGACTGGCCTGGATCTGCTGGACCGCAATGAAGGCATAAGCTTCACGAACTCTGGCAACTTCGTCCGGGAGGAGCGCATCAATTCGCTCGGTCGATACGTGATGCTCACATTCATCTATCGCCTCTCCGGGTCGCGTCGGGAGACCACCCGTGGGATGCCGGTCATCCGCATGATGGGCTGAAATCGTCGTCCCTGACTCGGGTGGCAGGTGCGACCCGGACGCTGCCACGCACACCCCTAGATGGCAGCGCCCACTGCTCGCGCTGCCCGGCAACCGCCGATGCAGGGCCCGTTGGGTGGCAGAAACCTCCGGGCTGCCGTAGATTTATCGCTCGACCCCGGCTTAAGAATCCACTCCGGTGGTCGATATACATTCGTACCCAGACCCGTCCTGCCATTCCAATGACCCGTTCCGTATTGGTCGTCGAAGACGACCCTATCATGATTGCGTTTATCGAGGAGTACCTCTCCGGGTCATTCGAGTACAAGCTAATGACCCGGGCCGACCGGGCGCTATCCTTATTGAAGGTCGGTGGAAACTACTCGTTGGTTTTGCTCGATCTATTCATGCCTGGCATGAATGGATTCGAGTTTTTGGAGGCGGTTCGCTCGGACAGACGACTGCACAAACTGCCTGTAGTTGTGCTGTCCGGTAGTACGAATCCAGAGGACCGGGAACGGGCTCTGGAACTGGGTGCCAATGATTATATCGAGAAGCCTTTCATTTCGTCGGAGTTCGAAGATCGATTGGCTAGGCTGTTCAAGGAGGTGGATGAATGAGACACCCGGGGTTGCATTCTGACAGAGCGGGTCATTCCGGTGTTCCTCTGGCTTGTGCTTCCCTGCTGCGATTCCCCCGCCCTGTGCAGCTGTGTTTTGTTGTCCCCCCATATTGCTCCCACACACCCTTCTGATGGATGTCCCCCCATCTTGCATCTGCACAACAGCGTTTCGAACTGCTGAACCGGTTTGCCAACCTCCTTCTGGAGGCTGACACGGAGGAGGCCGTTGCGTGGGCCATCGCGAAGCAGGCCATTGCTCACCTCGGCTTTGAGGATTGTGTTATTTATCTGAAGGATCAAGCACTAGGGGATTTGGTGCAGGTGGCGGCGCACGGTCCGAAGAATCCGAAAGAGGACCACATCCTGAATTCCATCCGCATACCTATGGGTGAAGGTATCGTTGGGTCAGCGGCACTATCCGGCAAGGTGCAGCGGGTCAATGACGTAACGATGGACCCGCGCTATGTCGTGGATGATGAGGCCAGGGCGTCTGAGTTGGCCGTACCCATGATGCACAAGGGTGAGTGCCTTGGTGTCGTCGACTCTGAAGATGGCAGGAAAGGGTTCTACACTGACGAGCATCAGGCAACCCTCGAAACGGTTGCGGCACTCGGCGCGGCACGTATCGTGCATCTCCGGGCGCTCGTGGCTCTTCAGAAGAGCCAGTCAGAATACCGGAAGCTTATTGAAGATGCCTCCGATATTGTCTTTACGACCGATTTGGCGGGTCGATTCACCTATATGAACCCCGTAGCGGTTCGATTGACGGGGTACTCTGAGGAAGAGCTACGGTCCATGCGGTTTACGGCCCTGCTTGCCTCCTCTTTCCGCAGTCGGGTGATGGCATTCTATCGGGAGCAGTACCGTTCGCGCGAGCAAAATACCTACCTGGAATTTCAGTTCGTCTCGCGCGAAGGTCGCATCTTTTGGGTAGGACAGAACCTGCAATTGGTCTACGAGGGGGAGGAGATCGTCGGCTTTCAGGGTGTGACCCGAGACATCACCCGTCTCAAGAATGCCCAGCTCGAAGTCGATCGTAGCCGATCGATCCAGACAGCCATGCTCTCGGGAGCCCTTGATGCCATCATTTCCATTGACGACAAGGGAACGGTCGTTGAATTCAATGCCGCGGCCGAGGCCACGTTCGGATATGCAAGGGCGGAGACCATTGGGCAGAAACTGGCGAGTTTGATTGTTCCGGAGGAGTTTCGTTCAGCGCACCAAGAAGGGATGGAGCGGCTGTTGCGAACCGGAGAGCCCCGCTTGATCGGTAAGCGCGTCGAAGTGCCTGCCCTCCACAAAGATGGTCACACCTTTCCTCTCGAACTGACACTGACACAAGTAGAGACGGATGAGGGGGTCAGATTTACGGCCTTTGCCAGGGACATTACCGAGCAGAAAGAAAATCAGGAGGCTCTCGAAAAAGCCAAGAAACAGGCAGAGCGCAATGCAGACGCCCAGGTCACCTTCCTGTCTCGAATGAGCCACGAGATCCGGACGCCGCTCAACGCAGTGATCGGAATATCCCACCTGCTTGAGAGCACGGATCTGTCTGGCAAGCAACAGAAATACATCCAGGATATCCAACGGGCTGGCGATGTGCTGCTGGGCCTGATCAACAATATTCTGGATTTTCAGAAGATTGAAGCAGGCTTCGTGGAGATCGAGGCTGCAGATTTTGATCTGGCAGAATTGCTGGAAGAGATCGTTGACCGGGCTCGTTACCTGGCTTCGGACAAACCGGTTGAAGTCGTGTTGAGCACGGGTTATGGTGTTCCCGAGTGGATCAACAGTGACTCGGTTCGACTGACCCAGATCCTTACGAACCTGCTCAACAACGCCGTCAAGTTTACTCCGCGAGGTCGGGTATCGCTCTCAGTTTCGTTGCAGCGGGCAGACACTGATCATGTGGTGCTCGATTTTGAAGTTCGAGATACGGGTATCGGTATTCCGGAAGAGGCGAAAGAGCGTGTTTTTGACACCTTCAAACAGGCCTCTTCCGATACTACACGAAGATACGGCGGCTCGGGACTGGGCCTGCCGATTGTGAAACAGTTGGTCTCCCTCTTCGGCGGTGACGTACGCTTCGAGTCGGAAGAGGGAAAAGGCACGTGTTTCCAGTTTTCCTTACCGCTCAAGGTCACTGACCGGGCGCTTATCCCTGAGCGCAAGGCGGATATCGCCGGCCTCACATTGCATGGGGTACGCGTTCTCGTTGTGGAGGACAACCTCGTCAACCAGTTTGTCGTTCGAGAGATGCTGGAGAGCTGGAAAGCCTTCGTTACCGTTGCCTCCCGAGGCGCCGAAGCACTTGACTTCCTGTCCCGGGAGACGTTTGATGTCGTTCTCATGGATATCCAGATGCCGGATATGGATGGTTTCGAAACGACCCATCGCATTCGGGAAGACCTGCAGCTGACCTCTGAATCCCTGCCTGTCATTGCATTGACGGCTTCCGCTCTGCGTGAGAAGCGGGATCGTGCCTATGCTGCAGGAATGAACGATTTTGTCATGAAGCCATTCGACCCCGCCTATCTGCACGAGCGTATTGTCCTCGCCGTGGGTCTGGAACGCATCACGGACTCCCAAGTATCCGAAGCCGATTCAGGTAGCGGCTCCGATACTCCCGGTGCAGATACCGAGGCAACCGCCGATGGCCCGTCATCACAGGCATCCGATTCGGCACCTGCTGTGCCGGATGTATCGGTTCCTGAGGCAGGACTCATGGACTGGCGGTTCTTTGAGGAGAATTACGGCGACAAACCTGGCCTTCGCCGTCGGGTCGTACGGATACTGGCCGAAAAACTGCCCGACAACATTGCTTCCCTGCGAGATGGTCTTCGGGTGGGTGACGCTGCTGCCGTTCGTTCCGTAGCGCATCAGCTGCTTCCCAGCTTGCGTATGATGGCAGGGTCGGCGCTGGTGGACATAGCCGTAATCCTCGACAAGGAGGGCCTGAACGCCGAAACCCTGCAATCCAATGGCACCCGATTCGTGGATCTACTGGGTCGTTTCTGTAGCGAAGTTGAATCCATATTGGAAGAAGACGCCACATCGTGAAGACCATTTTCCCTATTCGAGTCATTCCTTCATTTTTCAGCTGATCACTGCATAAGTGACCAAGAAAACACCATATCCCTGTGTCATTGTAGATGACGACCCCGTCGCTCGGGCCGTCCTCGTACAGTTCATTTCGGATGTCTCTGGATTAGAGCTGACGGCATGTCATGAGTCCGCGACCGAGGCCATGATGGAGGGGGCCCTCTCCTCATCAAGCATCCTCTTTTTGGACGTTGAGATGCCCAAAATGACGGGCCTGGAGTTACTGGAAACGATGTCTGATCCTCCGCTGGTGGTGTTGGTAACCTCCAAAACGGAATATGCGGTAGATGCGTTCGGCTTCGATGTCGTGGATTACCTCGTCAAGCCCGTTACGTTCAGACGCTTCGTCCAGGCCGTTGACCGCTGTCGCTCCGTTTTTGACAGCCGGATTGATCCAGGAGAGTCACCGGACCATGTCTTTGTCAAGAGCGAGGGGAGGCTGGTCAAACTCATCCTCAAAGAGATCCAGTGGATTGAAGCTCAGCGTGATTACGTGCTGATCCACACACCCAAGAAGGATTACTTTATCCACAGCACCATGAAGCGGCTTTCAGAGAGGCTTGGAGCTACGGATTTCGTTCGCGTACACCGCTCATTCATCGTGCGAATGGACCAGATAGCGGATATCGAGGACGGCAGTATCCGGATCGGCGGGAAAATCATTCCGGTCGGTGCGTCCTATCAAGACGCTCTCATGAAGCGCCTGACCATGCTGTAGGTGTCCGTGTCATGCGGTCTCTGCCGGTACGGCACTGCGGGCAGATGGATCGCGCTTCCAAGCGGCAACCTGCACTCGTGCTCGGTCAAGCAACCCATGGGCTGAGTCGTAGAGCACGGGGATGAGGACCAGGGTAACGAGTGTGCTTGCCAGCAGTCCGCCGATCACAACCCGTGCCAGCGATGCCTGGATCTCGGCACCCGGACCGATACCAATAGCCAAGGGTAGCAAGCCGAGCGTGGTGGTCAGCGTTGTCATCAAGATGGGACGCAATCTCAAGCGACCTGCCTCAACGACCGCCTCCATCGTCATCATGTTCTGTTCGCGGCGCAGCAGATTGATGTAGTCGATGAGCACGATGGCGTTGTTGACCACGATACCCACCAGCATCACTATTCCCATGATGCTCTGCATGTTGAGGGTGGTGCCTGTCAGGATGAGGGTCGGCACGACGCCGATGATTGCCACCGGAACCGAGAACATCACGATCAGAGGATCGAGGAAACGTTCGAACTGCCCGGCCATTACCATGTAGATCAGTGCGAGCGCCATCAGGATGGCAATCATGAACTCGCGCGAGGCCTTCTGCTGCTCCTCGAACTCGCCGCCGAACGAGATGGCAAAACCGTCCGGGAGATTCATCTTGGACAGTTCCGTTCGTATCAGCCCTACGGCATCTCCGAGAGCCACACCATCTTCCAGGTTGGCGGAGATATAGTGGATGCGCTGGCCATCGACCCGCTGGATGGAGGTCGGTGTGCGACCGACGCGCGGCTCAACGAGGGATGACACCGGAATGACTTCACCAGCTGGGGTGCGCACCGAGATATTATCCAGATCCTGCAGGGTCAGGCGGTCCTCTTGTCGGAGGCGCACGATGATCGGGAATTCCTCGCCTGCAATACGCAGCTGACCCGCACGGCTGCCGCCGACACTGGTCTGGACGGCACGACCGACCTGCTGTACGGAGAGTCCAAGACTGGCAATCTTGGCCCGATCAAAAATCAGGTTCTGCTCGGCCCGGCCCTCCCGGCTACCGAGGCGAACACCCGCCACACCCGGAATGAGCTCCATTCGGGACTGGATCTCGCGGGACACCTGGTCGGCCACTTCCAAGTCGTAGCCTCGAAGTTCAACCTGGACGGCTTCTGTACCACCCCCGCTGCGAAAGAGCCTGCGCAGGATCCACAAACCGGACTGGGCTTGCACGCGAACCTCGACACCGGGCACCTTACCGACCACTTTGCTGCGCAGGAAGTCGGCAATCTCCTGGCTGCTCATGGTCCGCTCATCGGCGGGCTTGAGCGCGACTTCGATCTCAGCACCACCCCACCCGATCTGCGTGGCCACCTTGTCAATCTGTTCCATGGGCAGGTGTGGACGCACCGCACGGTCCATTTCGTCGAGGTATTCCTTGACGACCGCAATGTTGGTGCCTTCGGCCATGTCCATGCTGACGCTGATCTCGTCGGCGTCGGTCGGCGGAGCCAGCTCCACCGGGATCGTGGGCAGGAGCAGGAAAGCTCCAATCACCAATACAGTTGCCGTGCCGAAAACCGTCTTCCGATGACGGGCGGCGCCGCGAAGCGAATTGGAATACCAGTCCTCGAGGCGACGGAAATAGCGCTGGAACCAGCTCATCTTGCGGGCAGACTCAGTGTCTTCCCGCTTGCCGGACTTGACGCTCAGGAAGCGGCTTGCCAGTACCGGTACCAGCGTCATGGCGGCCAGCAGGGAGCAGGCCAGAGCAAAAACGACAACCAGTGCCAAGGCCTGGAAGAGCTGTCCGATGGTGCTGTTCATGAACACCAGGGGCAGGAAGATGACGCTCGTCGTCAAGGTCGACGCTACGATGGCGCCCACCACCTCGCGCGTTCCGACACGCGCCGCATCGACCAGGGACAGCCCCTTTTCTTCGCGCTGTCGGACGATGTTCTCCAGCACCACGATGCCGTTGTCGACCATCATCCCGATGCCCAGGGCCAAGCCTCCGAAGGTCATCTGGTTGAGCGTCATGCCACCGAAGAAGAGCACGCCGAACGTCGCGATGACGGAAATGGGTATGGCAAGCGCAATGATGAACGTGGACGAGCCATTGCGCAGGAAGAGGTAGAGGACGAAGATGGCCAGCAGACCACCCCATACGGCCGAGTTCGTGACGCTGTCGATGCTCTGTCGGATGAAGGTGCTCTGGTCGCTGATGATATCGAGCTGCATATCGGTACGCTCGGCATTTACCCGCTCGACTTCAGCGCGGATGGCGTCCGCCACGGAGACCGTGTTGGCTCCGCTTTGCTTCTGGATCTGGAGGCGGATGATCGGGATTTCGTCCAGCTCGGTCAGGAAAGAAATGTCTTCGAAGCCATCCTCGACCTCTGCCACATCGCGTACCCGAACAGGCGTGTCTCCAACGTAGGTAATGACCGTTTCGGCAATCTGGGGAACTGACTCGAATTCTCCGAGCGATCGTACATACAAATCCTGCGTGCCCTGTTTGACATTTCCGCCGGGCAGTTTGGCGTTTTCGCGGGAGAGGGCCTGCTGCACATCGGCCGGAGTCAATCCTGCGGCCTGCAAGCGGTCTCGCTCCAGGTTGATGCGGATTTCCCTGTTCACACCCCCGCGCACCTCAAGCGTACCCACGCCGGGAATCTGCTCGAAGCGCTGCGCGATATCCCGCTCCAGGATCCGCGTGATGGATGCCATGTCCCGCTGGCTCGAAACGCCCAGCGTCATGATCGAAATGTTGTTGGGGTCGAATTTCCAGATCCCTGGCGCCTCCACTTCCGGGGGCAGGTTGTCCCGAATCCGGTCGAGGGCGCCCCGGACGTCGTTTGCAGCCTCGTCCAGCCCCGTGCCCTGCGTGAACTCAAGCGTCACACGGCTGCTACCCTCGGAGGACGAAGACGACATGCGCTCCAGGTTGGGGATGCCGGAGAGGGCGTTCTCCATCGGGTCGGTGATGATCTGCTCCATCTCTTCGGGGCCCACATTCGGATAGTTCGTGAACACCGTGAGCCGCGACATTTCGATGGGCGGCAAAAGGTCAACGGGCAGGTAGCGGAACCCGACAATACCCAGGGTAATGATCACCAGATAGAACATCGTGGTGGCAACGGGCCGTCGAATGGACAGATCGGTCAAAGAAGCCATGGCAGCAATCGGTCAGTGTAAGGTTGGGGAGTGGAGCGACTCAGCTTACTCGCCGGAGGAGGTACTGACTGAAACGGGCTCAACGCCGGGCTCGGTCGGTGCTTCTGCCGCCAATTCATCCGTGGTCGGCGCCCGGTTGATGGATGGGTTCTGTTCCTGGTTGAACTGTTCCCGCGCTACCCGCTGCTGCTTCTCCATGAACTCCGCCAAGAGGTCCTGATCCATCATGCCCTGCAGCTCCCGGATACGATCCCAGGATTGGGGTCGAACGCGTGCTTGGACGGTGCCGTTGATGGGGCGGATCATGTTTTGCCCTACGCTGACCACCCAGTCACCCATGGATATCCCGGTGACGGCAGCTACACCCCGACCACGAGCCAGCACCTCGACGGGCTGAAACGTCATCTGGGTGGCTTCCGTGATCGGGGCCGGATTGTCCGGATCGTGGGAGTCCGGCTCTTCGACCGGCGTTTCGCTGGAAAGCGCAGGCGCCACATAAACACCCAGCATACCATTGTTGGGGTTGTCGTAGAGGACGGACTCTGGCACGATGACAGCCGAGGTGGATTCGCCATAGAGCACATCCACGGCCACAAACATGCCTGGGCGGAGTCGGCGGTCGCGGTTGTCTACGTCCACTTCGGCACGGGCGCTATAGCTTTCGGCGTTGATGAAGGGAGAAATTCGGGACACTTGTGCCTCGATCGGACCCTGGTCAGACCCCTCGACGGTGATGAGGGCCGTTTGTCCGGGTACAATCCGGTTGATCATACGGTCCGTTATGGACATATCAATCCGAACCTTATCGAAGTTGCCCATGGTGAAGAGGGCTTCTCCCGCCATGACCCGCATACCCACCTCGGCATTGCGTTGACCCACATAACCCGCGATCGGCGCCCGTACGACCGTTCGGCGCAACAGTTCACGCTGCTCTTCCAGGTTTGCTTCGGCTTGCGCAATGCGTGCCACCGCTTGGGCATGCGCTGCTTCAGCGCCGGCAAACGAAGCCCGTGCCGCATCGAGTCGCTGCTCACTTTCCAACTGGCGACCGGCCAGCTGTTCAACCCGATCGAGTTGGTTACGCGCTTCGGTAAGTGAGGCCTGTGTTCGCTGTGCGTCGGCCTCTGCTATTTGCAGAGCCGCCTCCGACTGCGCAACCTGATCCCGGTATTGCTTATCCCGAAGGTAGACAAGAGGAGAACCCGCTTCCACGTAATCCCCGTTCTGCACGAGGACACGGGTGATCGGAGCGGAGATCTCCGCCACGATCTCTACCTGGTTTTCGGCGCGTACAATGCCACTCATACGCTCCTCGAGGGGGAGGGAGCCGTAACGCGCCCGCACGGCCTCGACCGTGGGTGTGACGGCCGCAAACTGGGCCGGCATGCCGCCGGATGACGTGTCGGACGACCCGCATCCGGACAGGGCGGCGACAGCAGGAATCAGCAGAAGAGCAAAGCTTGAACGAAACGACATACGGCTCCGGGTGCGGTTGGAAATCGAGTGGATTGTCACAGCGCGGGCAAAACCGTCGGCAAAGGGTTCGTTGAACCGATCAAATCAACGTCGTGAGCGCTTTTCACACCGGTTAGACGTTATGAGCACTTGTTCATTTCATTAACATTTGGCGAAGGGGGAGGTCGACTGTTCTCCACAAGACTGTTGTGATCTTCCCAATACCGTCATCATTCCGTACACTGCGGCGTTCCGTTTTCGAAGCTTAGCCCACGCTCGCCATGCCCCACAAGGAAGTTCATGATGCTCTCAAGGAAGTCTACGATGTGTGCATTGTCGGTTCGGGAGCTGGCGGCGGGATGGCTGCCAAGACGCTGACCGAAGCCGGGGCCAAGGTGGTCATGCTTGAAGCGGGGAGCGATTGGGATGCTGTCAAGGACGGTGCCATGCTGACCTGGAACTACCAGAGCCCCCGTCGCGGTAAAGGCACCAAGGATCGTCCGTTCGGCGAGTTCGATGCCTGCATCGGCGGCTGGGAGATTGATGGCGAGCCGTATACGAAGGCCGATGGCACCGATTGGGACTGGTTCCGTGCGCGGATGGTTGGTGGGCGTACCCATCACTGGGGGCGTATTTCTTTACGATTCGGCCCGGACGACTTCCGAAAGAAATCCATTGATGGAAAGGGCGATGATTGGCCGATTGGATACGAAGACCTGATGCCCTACTACGACCGTCTGGACCGCATGGTGGGCATCTTCGGCAGTGTCGAGAACTTCTACAACGAGCCTGATGGCATTTTCATGCCAGCGCCCAAGCCGCGCTGCTACGAAATGATGATCAAGGGTGGGGCGCAGAAAGTCGGCGTTCCGGTCATTCCCTCGCGCCTGTCTATCATCACCCAGCCACTCGGCAACCGGCCGGCCTGTCATTATTGCGGCCAGTGCAACCGGGGTTGCGCCACCCGTTCGAACTTCTCATCGCAGAGTGTGCTTTTGCCCCCGGCGTTTGCCACGGGGAATCTGACGCTCATAACCAATGCGATGGCCCGGGAAGTGCTGACGAACGATGAGGGGGAGGCTACGGGCGTCTCCTATGTGGATACGACCACGATGCAGGACTATGAGGTCAAGGCCAGGGTCGTGGTGCTGGCAGCCAGTGCGTGTGAGTCGGCCCGCCTGATGATGAATTCAACATCATCCAGACATCCCAACGGTCTGTCCAACTCGAGTGATGTTCTGGGGCGGTACCTGACCGACTCGACAGGTGCGGATGCCATGGGCTTTTTCCCGAACCTGATCGATCTGCCCGTGCACAACGATGACGGGGTCGGGGGAATGCATATTTACATTCCCTGGTGGCGCGAGAACGACCGCTCGCTGCCGTTCTCGCGCGGCTACCACATTGAGGTGTGGGGTGGACGGGGCATGCCCGGCTACGGTTTTGGCGGCGGCATCCATCGGATCAATGGTCAACTCGACTCGGGTGATCGTACGCGCGGCGGGGGTGGCTTCGGGGCCCAACTCAAAGACGACTACCGCAGGCTCTGGGGCACCTATGTGGGCATGTCCGGCCGGGGAGAGATGATTGCCCGGTATGACAGCCGGTGCACGATCGACCCTGATGTGGTGGACAAATACGGCATTCCAGTCCTGAAATTCGATACCTCGTGGAGCGATGAGGAAAAGCTGCAGATGAAGCACTTCCATGAAACGGCCCGGGAGATCATCCACGCAGCGGGCGGCACGTCGGTGTGGGACATGCCTACTGCCGAAGATGATTACGGTATTACGCGACCAGGCCAGATCATCCATGAAGTCGGAGTCACGCGCATGGGTAAGGACCCCAAAACCAGCGTGCTCAACGAATGGTGCCAGGCGCACGAGGCAAAAAATGTATTCGTGGCCGATGCCGGACCGTTCGTGTCCCAGCCCCACAAGAACCCCACGTGGACCATCATGGCGCTCTCGATGCGCACGTCCGAGTATATCGTGGATGAAGTCAAACGGAGGAATCTCTGATGGCCCTTTCCCGACGCGAATCCCTCAAATTGATGGCGCTGGCCGCCATCGGTTCCACCATCCCCGGGTGTGGCCCGTCCGACATCGAGAACGCGGCTTCGAAAGTGGTGGCTGCGTCGAAAACCATGCCGCTCGCGGATCGAGAGCCGACCGTGCTGAGCCGGCATGAGTATGAGACGGTGAAGGTGCTGGCCGACTGGATCATTCCGGCTGATGATCGCAGTGGTAGTGCGACGGACGCTGGCGTGCCCGCTTTCATCGATTTCATCCTGGAAGATGTCGAAGGCGCTGCGGAGCCACTTCAGCGGGGGTTGGCGTGGCTGGATGCGCATGTGGCATCCACCGGCGCGACGACCTTCATTGAGCTCGCGGAGATAGATCAACAGGCCGTTCTGGATCAGATCGCCTGGCCTGATGATGTCGCGCCCGGGTTGGAGGAGGGAGCAGCGTTCTTTACCCTCATGCGCGATATGACCGCTTCCGGCTTCTGGTCCAGCCAGATGGGTGTAGAGGACCTGGGCTACAAGGGCAATACAGCCAATCCCAGCTGGGAGGGGTGCTCGCACGAGGCCATGGAGCACCTTGGACTTTCCTACGACGACGTATAGCTCGGGGTAATGCGTCTGCGTTCCAGGAGGATGGGTTCAGATGACGGATACCATGCTTCGTCGGCGTCGGCCAGAAAGGGGAGCACCTTGCCTGCCGTAATCCACGCGGTCCCGAAGGCCCACAAGGCAACCAGTTCAGCCCAGTAGGTCATCTCGTAGGCGCCGACCGTGTCCTCCGGGAGTGCCCATGTGGCTGTGCC
>Ga0181567_10003222_pt1 | contig 12077 bp, 6 predicted proteins | sample 101ome_14_FD_133761 | JGI IMG/M metagenome (GOLD analysis project Ga0181567, IMG submission 133761) | Coastal salt marsh microbial communities from the Groves Creek Marsh, Skidaway Island, Georgia - 101403AT metaG (megahit assembly) | ecosystem: Environmental > Aquatic > Marine > Intertidal zone...
TGAAATTATTCAAAAACTTTTTGAACCTTACGCATCTACCAAATCAAAAAACAAAAGAGGTTTAGGACTCTATATCGTTTGGAATATAGTCACAAGACTATTAGAGGGAGCTATTGAAGCACACAACGTAGAAAATGGTGCATGTATCTGCGTTAGAGTTCCAAAAAATTAGATGTGAGCAGTTGTTTTTTAGAGTAAAATATCTATATAATAATTTTTTTTAATTTTAATTATAAGTTTTTTTGTGTAAAATACAAACAAAAAATGGAAAATAGAATGAAAGAAAATGAAACAAATGAAGAATTACATATAAAAAACGATGATGTCTTAGATCTTGTTGTAGAAGACAAAAACAAATCAAAAGTAAAATTCTGGCTTCTAGGTAGTGCAACGCTAAGTGTAATACTTTTAGGATCTGTTTGGTTTATGTATACAGAGCTTGAAGGCAAAAAAGCACAACATGCACTACAAGAGAAAAAAATAAATACATGTAGCAAACAGTTGTTCGAATTTGAAGAAAAACTAGATGCAAGTCAGAAAAAGTACCTTAGCTTAAAAGGTGAAAATCAAAACGAAATTAAATTGCTTGCTCAAAAAAATGAAGACCTTCAAGGAAAGGTTGAGAGCCTTCTTGAAAAAGATTCTTTGTGTGAAAAAGAAGTTTTGACTCAAAATGAGGAACCACAGGTAAACCTTGATGAATACTATATGATCAAAAAAACAAAAATTCCTGATATCCCAACTATGCAGTTCGTAGCTTTAGAAGTTCCAAGTGTAGACTTTGATTCTTCAAAAATCTTTATTTCAAAGCCGCAACTACCTGAAGCACTCAGTACTCACAAATAATCAATCCAATTACTAGATCATTATTTTTAAACAAATAATGATCGTATTAAAAGTATTCTATAGAAAAACATAAATGGCATGATGTAGCGATTTTAAACTCTATTGAAATTAGTGGAAGTACAACATGATAATTTTGCAGGTACTAAAATATTGAAGAAATAGAATCAAAAAGTGGTACCGCCGGCCGGACTTGAACCGGCAAGACCGAAGTCGCTGGATTTTGAATCCAGTGCGTTTACCAATTTCGCCACGGCGGCATTTTTTGATTGCTGAAATAATAGTAGCATGTAACTTAAAAGTAACTAATGTTTGTCGATATTTCTCATATGGAATTAAAATTGCTAAAATTCTATTAAGACTTAAAGGGAGTTTACCATGCGAGTTACACAAAGTATGTATTATAAAAGTATTTATGGGCAAAATAACTCTCAACTCAACAATAAGCTTTTTGATGTTAATAAGCAGATAGCTTCTGGATTAAAAATTCAGTATTCTCATGAAGATGTTCTCACTTTTGCAGATACAATGAGGCTTGATGATGAGATTACTACTCTAAATCAAATTCAGGTAAGTACGGAAAGTGGTATAAAAGTTACGAAGCAAACGGACAGTATTTTAAATGATTTTACTGATTCTTTAGATCGTGTTAAAACTTTATTGATTCAAGCTACAAATGACACACAGAGTGCCACATCTAGAAATGCTATAGCAGCTGAGCTTAGAGGTTTAGAAGGGCATTTTAAAAATCTAGCTAACACATCTATCAATGGAAAATTCTTATTTGCTGGAACTGACTTTACTACAAAACCTATTGCTGAAGATGGTACATATTTGGGTAATGATCAAAGCATGACTGCACTATTGGGTGCTGGAATTCGACAAGAGTATAACTTAAGTGGTGCTGAACTTTTTTTAGGTGAAAAACCTCTTGTTCAGAGAAAAATTACTACAAATATCGAACAATATAATTTGAGTGCAAAGTATCCTGACTTTACAGACCCTACTAGTGATGCAAATGGTTCCAACGAACCAATCACAGAAGAAAATACAATTCGAGATCTTATGGGTTCTTTAAGTGATGAACCAAATGGTAATAGCCATTTTTATATTCGAGGTGTTAAGAGCAGTGGGGAATCTTTTGCAAAACAGATAACAATGAGTGATGATCAAAATGTGGGCGAACTTTTAACGCAGATAGGAAATGCTTTTGGAAATACTTCTGACCTGAATTTAGTTAATGTTTCTCTTGATCCTCTTGGAATGATAGTTGTTGAAGATAAGATGCATGGCTCTAGTAAATTGGATTTTCATATGATTGGTGCGATTGATTTTGATCAAACTGATGGTGGAGATGCTGCTGATATTAATTCTAGTATATATGGTGCTACAGCTGGTAATATAGATCATTTATCAGCTGGTGAAACAGATTTTAGTAAAATTATTAAAGGGACAAGTTCCGCAGATAATGACAAACTGTATGTCAAAAAGTTTGTTCAGTCATCTTTTGATGCATCTCCTAGAACTTCGAATGTAATAGAGGCTAAGTACGTACAAGATTCAGCGATACTTGCTGGAGACAATTACAAAATAACTATTGATAATGGTGATGGAACAACAACAACTTATTCTGATATTGCTGCAAATTTAGAAACTACTTTGGAAGCGACTGGAAACTTTGATATAACTATTGATACAGCGAATGGTCTTTTTTTGATGGATGTTACTTCTCAGGGTGCAAGTAATGGTGTAACTATTAATAGCGGGTTAGAAAATACGACTAATCTTTCAGCAGTTATAACTGCTGATGTTTTTAACAGTTCTATTCCAGGTAATGGAAATCCTGTTTTGTATGACAGAACAATGTTTACAAAAGATGGTTCTATGCTTTATTCAACAACACCGCAGGTATTAAGCTCAGATAACACTTTTGCAAACAATATGACGAAACTTTCTGAAGTGGCAGATTTAAGTCAAGGAACACCAAGTGGTTCATTAAATAATGTTTCATTCACATTGCAAGGAAATACTACCAACGGGGTTGCATTAGAGGCAAGTATTGATTTGAAAAGTTCTACTAATGGTGGTTCTACCTTTTCATTAGATGGTGGTGTGACTAACTATACTATATTTAATATGGAAAATCCACGTACTGCTGTTGATGCTGATGAAATAACATATAGACAGTTTATGGATGTTGTCAATATGATTACTACAGGTACTCTTCCATCTGTTGCAGGAACACATCTTCATGCAGATGGAACACCTTATACAGATGCTCAAGAGTACGATTATGCAGTTGAAAGCTCCACCGTAAGTGGACAAACATTTTTAAGTTATGATGGAAAAATCACATTTAAAGATATGCACAACACTCCCACAAAAGCTAATCTTTCTATATATGATTCAAATAGTGGTAATTTTTCTCCTACGACTTTAGGGAAATCATCTGCTTTGACATTTAATTCAAACAATGCATTAACAATAAGTGATGCTAAAACTGATTTCTTTAAAAATTTAGATCATATAATTAGTGCAGTTGAAGAGAATAAAATGCGACCTGATGGTACTAATGGAGATGACTTGAGGAATGTTGGTATGCAAAATGCACTAACTATGATAGATGATATTGCGGATCATTTGAATCGTTCTCAGTCAAAAGTAGGAGCTTATTCAAATGCCTTAAGTACTTCACTCGAGAGAACTACACTTTTGGAAGTTAGTACTAAAGTTCTTCGCTCTTCTGTTATAGATACAGATCTTGCTGAAGCTTCGTTGCAACTTACACAATTGTCACTAAACTATGAAGCGATGCTTTCGACGGTAGGAAAGGTCTCTAGATTAAGTCTTGTAAACTACCTTTAAATCACTAAAAATAGTCAAATAATTTTCCTGATGGAACATTTTTGGCTATACTTCAACAAATTAATCATTATATATGTAAAGGCAATATTGTTTGAAAGATACTCTATTTATAGTAGGATTTGGTATACTTATATACCTAGGGTTTGCAACTCTTATCGGAAGTAATGGTCTGATGGGGAGTTATGGTGTTACTTTTTCAGTTTTAAATCACAAGTATTTTGGATATATTTCGTATATTTATCTTTTTTCTTTTTTAGTTCCTTTGTACTTTTTGTACAAAAGACCTCAGTTTGACTTTAGAAAAGCTGAATTGAGTGTAGCATTATTTTTACTTTTTTTCTCTTCACTTTTAGCGCAAGCTATGCTCGTAGACAATGAATTCAGGGGTGCTTTAGCTGGTGGATTTGCTGATTTTCTTTCCCCATATATAGGATCTTTTGGTCTATGGGTTTTTCTTTTTATGATCACATCTATTGCAACAATCATTGTACTTGACAAAACGACCAGTGAAATTGCAATCATAATTAATGAATTTATTAGAGAAAAACTAAAAAAGGATCAGACCGATTATGCGAAGTATGAAGAGTATGAAAAATCGTCAAATGATCAAGAAGATATCCCTATAAACGAAGATGAGACTCATTTTGAGGAAAATATTGAAGATATAGATACACCTTCATACCTTCGAAAAAGTCCAGCTGTTGAGATTGAAGAAGAAAAACCTTTTGAAATCAAGTTAAAAAAAGCAAAAGATACAGAAAGTGCAAATATAATTGAAAAACCAAATAAAAATGTAAAAGTTATTAAAAAATCTAAAGAAGAAAAATCAACGATAATTGTCGAAGAACTTGAAGAAAATACAAAATTACTGAATTCTATTGAGAAAGGAAAGGTTGAAAAGCCTAAAAACTTTAAGCTCCCGTCTACAAACTTTTTACAAAAACCAGACAAAACATCTCATACTGTCGATGAAGCTGAAATTGATGATAAAATAGGGTACCTTATTGAGAAGCTTGCTCATTTTAAAATTGAAGGTGATGTAGTAAGAACATATGCTGGTCCAGTTGTTTCAACTTTTGAATTTAAACCGGCTGCCAATGTAAAAGTATCTAAGATTTTAAATCTTCAAGATGATCTTGCAATGGCTCTTTCAGCTGAGACTATCCGTATCCAAGCTCCGATCCCTGGAAAAGATGTTGTTGGTATTGAGATCCCTAATGATACAGTTGACACAATATACCTTAGAGAGATTCTGGACTCAAAACTTTTCAATGAATCAAAATCGCCTCTAACTATGGCTCTGGGAAAAGATATAGTCGGCAAACCATTTATTACTGATTTGAAAAAACTTCCTCATTTATTGATCGCTGGAACAACAGGGAGTGGAAAAAGTGTTGGTATTAATGCAATGATACTTTCATTGCTTTATAAAAATTCACCTGATCAGTTACGATTTTTGATGATAGATCCAAAAATGCTTGAGTTCTCTATTTATAATGATATTCCTCATTTGCTTACTCCCGTTATTACAAAACCTAAACAGGCAATTGTTGCACTTAACAATATGGTTTCTGAAATGGAACGTCGTTATGAACTTATGGCAGAATCACGAACAAAAAATATAGAAAACTATAATGCAAAAGTTGAAAAAGAGGGTGGAGAGCATTTCCCATTTATTGTAGTTATTATAGATGAATTGGCTGATTTGATGATGACAAGTGGTAAAGATGTTGAAGTTTCTATTGCAAGACTTGCTCAAAAATCTCGTGCATGTGGTATTCACCTTATAGTTGCTACACAAAGACCATCTGTAGATGTTGTAACTGGCCTTATTAAAGCAAATTTACCTTCGAGAGTTTCTTATAGAGTTGGTCAAAAAGTTGATTCAAAAATCATACTTGATCAAATGGGTGCAGAATCTTTACTTGGTCGTGGAGATATGCTCTTTACTCCTCCAGGTGCTCCTGCACTTGTAAGGCTTCATGCACCATGGGCAACTGAAGATGAGATTGATAAGATTGTTGAGTTTATTAAGTCACAGCGTGATCCTAATTATGATAAAAGCTTTTTGGTTGAAGAGAGTGAAAGTATGGGATCTGATGCAAAAGATACCTATGAAGAGTTGGATCCATTATATGAAGAAGCTAAAAATGTTGTACTTTCGGATAAAAAAACATCAATATCTTATTTGCAAAGAAAACTTCAAATTGGCTATAACAGATCTGCAAGGATTATTGAACAGCTTGAAGGTGAAGGGATACTTTCAGCTGTAAATGCAAAAGGTATTAGAGAAATTCTTTAATGCAAGTTGCAGAGCTTCTTTTTGAACAATATCAAAATTCGTTTAAGGTAAACATTCTAAACCTTGAGAGTTTAGATGTTTCTACAATTCAACAATTTCAAGAGTTTGTTCAAATAAGAAAAGGAATATTTGATTTTAATAACTATAGTTTTACTATACAGAAGAGAATTGAGTGTTTGGAGTTTGTTACACTTTTAAAGCATTTAGGTATAGATGCAAATGTTCAAGAAAAAATTGAATTAGTCAAAAGTGAACCTAGAATAGGCTTTGGTCAATATAAAGGTATGCAGTATTCTGAGCTTCCAGATTCTTATCTCAAATGGTTACAATCTAACTACAGAGGGTTTGAAAAAGATTATATTATGAATGAAATACAAAGAAGATCTTTGTAAATTTGTAATCTTTAAATGCCTAGTCAGCAGAAAAGATCTCAAAGTGTTACTTTTTTCTACATATTTTTCATAAAATATTTTTATTGTGTTTAGAAAAGTAACAATTGGAAATTTAGTTACATATCTTCAGGTATAATCATTCCAAATTTAAACAATAGGAATAAATATGGCATTTCTTGAAGAATACAAAGCACATGTTGCAGAGCGTGAAGCACTGGGTGTACCAGCGCTTGCACTTTCAGCTGATCAAACTTCTCAGCTAATTGAACTAATCAAATCTGATTGTACAGATGAGTTACTTGATCTTTTAACAAACCGTGTGGCTCCAGGTGTTGATGATGCAGCTTACGTTAAAGCAGCGTTTTTAAATGATGTGGCTCAGGAAAATGTAGCTGTTTCTGCTATTTCAGCTGAAAGAGCAGTAGAGATGCTAGGAATGATGCTAGGTGGTTACAATGTTAAACCTATGGTTGATGCATTAAGCTCTAGCAACTCTGCTGTTGTTGAAGCTGCTGTGAAAGCTCTTTCTCATACACTTCTTGTATATGATGCATTTAATGATGTTGAAGAGTTACACAAAGCTGGAAATGAAGCAGCAACTCGTGTTATTACTTCATGGGCTAATGCAGAATGGTTTACATCTAAAGATGCAATTGCTGATGAGATTAAAATCACTGTTTATAAAGTGCCAGGTGAAACAAACACAGACGACCTTTCACCAGCTTCTGAAGCATTTACTCGTTCAGACATTCCTCTACATGCAAATTCATTGTTAATGAATAGAATGGAAAAACCATTAGAGACATTAGCTGAATTGAAAACTAAAGGTAATCCAATTGCTTACGTCGGTGATGTTGTTGGTACTGGTTCATCTAGAAAATCAGGAGTAAACTCTGTTCAATGGCATATTGGTGAAGATATCCCAGGTGTTCCAAACAAACGTACAGGTGGTGTTGTGATTGGTAATACTATTGCTCCTATTTTCTTTGCTACTTGTGAAGACTCAGGTGCTTTACCATTAGAGATGGATGTTTCTAAAATGGAAACAGGTGATGAGATTACTGTGTATCCATATAAAGGTGAAGCGCACAAAAATGGTGAATGTATTGCTACATTTAAACTTAATCCTAACACTATCACAGATGAAGTTCAAGCAGGTGGACGTGTTCCATTGATTGTTGGTCGTGGTCTTACTTCTAAGGCTCGTGCTGCTCTAGGTTTAGGGGTAAGTGATGCTTTCTTGACTGCTGAGCAACCTGCAGACAATGGGAAAGGTTATACACTAGCTCAAAAAATGGTTGGTAAAGCTTCAGGAATCGACGGCGTTCGTCCTGGTATGTATGTTGAACCTGAGATGAGTACAGTTGGTTCACAAGATACAACTGGACCAATGACTAGAGATGAAATTAAAGAGCTTGCTGCGCTTGGTTTTAATGCTGATTTAGTCTTACAGTCTTTCTGTCATACTGCTGCTTATCCAAAACCATCAGATGTTCAAATGCACCACACATTACCAGAGTTTATCTCTAATCGTTCAGGTATTGCATTGCGTCTTGGTGATGGTGTTATCCACTCTTGGTTAAATAGAATGGTTCTTCCAGATACTGTAGGTACTGGTGCAGATTCTCATACTCGTTTTCCATTAGGTATCTCATTCCCAGCTGGTTCAGGTGCAGTTGCATTTGCTGGTGTAACAGGTTCTATGCCAATCACAATGCCAGAATCTGTACTCGTACGTTTTAAAGGTGAAATGCAACCAGGTATTACTTTACGTGACCTTGTAAACGCTATCCCTTATGCTGCGATTCAGCAAGGACACTTAACTGTTCCTAAAGAGGGTAAAATTAACATTTTCGCTGGACGTATCTTGGAGATCGAAGGTTTACCAGATCTTAAAGCTGAGCAAGCATTTGAGCTTTCAGATGCATCTGCTGAGCGTTCCGCTGCTGCGTGTACAGTTCTATTGAATGAAGCTCCAGTTGTTGAGTATATTAAGTCAAATGTAACACTTCTTGAAGCAATGATCGAAGATGGTTATGAAGATTCTCGTACAATCCAAAGACGTGTGGACAAAATGAAAGAGTGGTTAGCTAATCCAACTCTTATGAAACCAGATGCTGATGCTGAGTATGCTGCAGTTATCGAGATAGATCTTAATGAGATCACTGAGCCAATTTTAGCTTGTCCAAATGATCCAGATAACGTGAAGCTTCTTTCAGAAGTTGCTGGAACTGAATTGCATGAAGTATTCTTAGGTTCTTGTATGACAAACATTGGTCACTACCGTGCAGCTGGTGAAGTTATGCGTGGTGAAGGTGAAGTAGCTGTTGAGAAGTTTTGGGTTGTTCCGCCAACAAGAATGGACGAACAGCAATTAATCAACGAAGGTTACTATGATGTTTACAAAACTATAAAAGCGCAAACTGAGGTTCCAGGATGTTCTTTATGTATGGGTAATCAGGCTTCTGCTCGTGAGAACTCTACAGTTTTTTCAACATCAACTCGTAATTTTAACAACCGTTTAGGAAAAGGTACTCAAGTTTATTTAGGTTCTGCAGAACTTGCAGCACTTTGTGCAAAACTTGGACGTATCCCAACTGTTGAAGAATATATGGAAGTTGTACCTGCAAAACTAGCTGGTAAAGAAGCGGATGTATATAAATATCTTAACTTTAACGAGATTGAAAACTACAAACTTCAAGCACGTGAAACTGCAGAAAACACTTACGGTGTAACAATTAAGCCTGTTTAATTGTTTGCCTTGCTTTGAACCTTTTAAAGGGTTCAAACATATCCCTACTCTTAATCTTCTATAAGATCAAAATCCTCAGGGTATTTTGCTATAAAAACTGTTTCATCAATAGCAATATTTTGTTTTTGGTTTTCAAACGATATGACAACATTGTTTTCAAACTCATCTTTGTAGCTAATAGATTCAATTAAATTCTCTTTGGTTGTGATAATAAATTCTGCTTTTTTGTAGTACGCTTTATATGTATTTTCTTTAATGAGTTGAGCATTTTTTATCATTCGAAAAAAATTAAAGTTTGAGTGTATTCTACGCACTATCACTTGCTCGATTTCTGGTTCTACAACTATGATGTTAAATGGAGTGATATAAACATCTTTTTTTATGGGTTCTATGTAGTTCCAAAGTGCTTCTTGCGGCTTCTTAGCCTGAACAGAGCCTTTGTATTCAATGGTAGTATTTTTGTCATCAGTAACTTTTTGAATAAAATTTGCTTGAAATGAGTTAATTGTATCAATAGCCCCATAACTCAAACTAGCATAAAGAAGAGGGAGGATAAGTTTTTTCATTTTACTCCTTTAAGATAGGAAATTATAACGAAGCAGTGATTTACATATTTATTAATATGAAATAATTAATATTATATTACTTAAACATTATCTATTTGTAATTCTTCATATGGTAAACTAAGAGCAATTTTATTTTTATGAAACAGACTACGACAAGGTATAACATTGGTACAATCATTATTTGGAAAAGTTTTTGGCACTGCTAATGACAGAGAAATCAAAAAATATTTAAAAAGAGTTAAAAATATTAATGCTTTAGAAGAGAAATATGAAGCTATGAGCGACAGTGAGTTGCAAGCTTCTTTTGCTTCTTTAAAAGAGAGTGTGATTAACGAAGAAAAAACTTTGGATGATGTTTTGTCTGACTCATTTGCTATTACTAGAGAAGCAAGTAAGAGAGTACTTCATATGCGTCATTTTGATGTTCAGCTTATTGGTGGTATGGTTCTTCATGAAGGAAGAATTGCTGAGATGAAAACAGGTGAAGGAAAAACTCTTGTTGCAACTTTGGCAATTATTTTAAATGCTATGACAGGTAAGGGCGTGCACCTTGTTACAGTAAATGATTATCTCGCTCAACGTGATGCTAATGAAATGGGTGTTTTATATAAATTTCTTGGATACTCTGTGGGAGTTATTTTAGAAGAGATAGATGATGATGAAGCCAAAAAAGCTGCATATGCATGTGACATAACGTATGGAACAAATAATCAGTTTGGATTTGATTATCTTAGAGACAACATGAGCTATTCAATTGATACAATGGCCCAAAGAGAGCACAATTTTGTTATTGTTGATGAAGTTGACTCCATTTTAATTGATGAAGCTAGGACACCGCTTATAATTTCAGGACCAACAAATCGTAACATGCAAGATTATGCAGATGCAAATAAGATTGCTTTACAGATGAGCAAAGATGAACATTTTACTGTTGATGAAAAAGACCGAGTTGTGCTTATTACAGAAGAGGGTATAACAAAAGCTGAAGAACTTTTTAAAGTTGAAAACCTTTACAGTGCTGAGAATGCATCTTTGCCTCATGCTCTTGATCAAGCCTTAAAGGCAAATTATCTCTTTGAAAAAGATGTTGATTACGTTGTGAACAGTGGTGAAGTTGTCATTGTTGATGAATTTACTGGGCGCTTAAGTGAAGGTAGGCGTTTCTCTGAAGGTCTTCATCAAGCGTTAGAAGCTAAAGAGGGTGTTGAGATTAAAGAAGAGACTCAAACACTTGCTGACATCACTTTCCAAAATTATTTTAGAATGTACAATAAGCTTGCAGGTATGACAGGTACTGCAGAGACTGAAGCGACAGAGTTTTCTCAGATTTATAACTTAGATGTTGTGTCAATACCTACAAATCTTCCAATTGCTAGACAAGACCTTAACGATCTCATTTATAAAACTGAACAAGAAAAATTTGCAGCTGTTATAGTACAAATTAAAGAGCTTGCAAAAACTGGTCAGCCTGTTCTTATTGGTACTGCTTCTATTGAGAAATCTGAAGTGCTCCATGAGGTTTTGAAAAAAGAAAAAATTGCTCATACAGTTTTAAATGCTAAAAATCATGCACAAGAGGGTGAAATAATTAAATCAGCTGGTGCAAAAGGTGCTGTCACAATTGCTACAAATATGGCTGGTCGTGGAGTTGATATCAAAGTAAATGAAGAGGTAAAATCATTAGGTGGTTTATACATTATAGGAACAGAGAGACATGAAAATCGTCGTATAGACAATCAACTTCGTGGTCGTTCGGGTCGTCAAGGTGATCCAGGTGTTACACAGTTTTATCTCTCTCTTGAAGATAATTTACTTAGAATTTTTGGTTCTGATAAGATTAAGTCAATTATGGAGAGACTTGGTGTTGAAGATGGTGAATATATAGAATCTAAAATGGTTACTCGTGCTGTTGAAAAGGCTCAGAAAAAAGTTGAAAACATGCACTATGAAGGACGAAAATACATTGTTGAATATGATGATGTAGCAAACGAACAGCGTAAAATTGTTTATAGGTTTAGAAATCAACTTTTGAGTAAAGAGTTTAACATCTCTTCAAAAGTAGATGAAATTCGAGATGAATATTTAGTGCATATCTTGATACAAGCTGATATTTTTGATGGTGTTGCAAGAGAAGATTTTAATCTCAAAAAAGTGACTGAGCTCTTAAAAGAAGAAATAAACTTGAACATTGATATAAATGAACTAGAATCTTTAGAGTATGATGAACTACTACAAAAGCTTATTAAGATGGTTAAAGAATCATACGATAGTAAGATGAGCGTTATAGATGAAGAGATAAAAAAAGAGATTGAAAAAGAGTTTTATCTTAAAGAATTGGATTCTGCATGGAGAGAACA
>Ga0181567_10003243_pt1 | contig 12043 bp, 10 predicted proteins | sample 101ome_14_FD_133761 | JGI IMG/M metagenome (GOLD analysis project Ga0181567, IMG submission 133761) | Coastal salt marsh microbial communities from the Groves Creek Marsh, Skidaway Island, Georgia - 101403AT metaG (megahit assembly) | ecosystem: Environmental > Aquatic > Marine > Intertidal...
CAGATATGAAAAGTCGAAAATTACGTTCAGTAGACTTCCCTTTACTTCCCCTCGTTGAAATTTCTGTTTCTGCATCAAGCGAGAAATTATCAATCCAAATATCCCCTATTTCTTCATTTTCTAATACACCCTGCGTAAAATTAATTAATTCAATTGAAAGAGAAGTTGTTTTCAAGGAATTAAAAAAGGGTTGATGCCAAGATAAAATCTTAGCACGCAACGTAGACATGAAATTTAAGTCGCTATACTTTTGCTCTTGTTCGGTAAGCCTGTTTTCTAATGTTTTTAACTCAGATTCTTGTTTGTTTGCTTTGATGTCAAGTTGATCAATTTCGCTCAAAGACTTTATTGCTGAGGGTACCGGCAAAACCGAAAATAAAAGAAATGATACAATTAGAATTGGCGTTTTCTTTTTAATTCCAATAGATGCAATCTTATCTTTAGGTAACAAATTGAGGTCCTTAATTTTTTCATTCGAAGATTCGAAAAATAAGTATCTAGCCATACCAATGGGTTCACCCAAAATGAATGGGAATAAACCGTGCATTTCTTCAGGAACATTATTGGAAATTTTTAATCCTATTAATGGATTAAAATATTGTACGTTAATTTGCTGGGTTTCTTGTAAGTACTCGTTTAATCCGGGTAAAAATGCCCCTCTTCCGGTAAGATAGATTGTTTTAGGTGACTGGCCTTTTTTCAATCTCTTAATGGTTACTATAGATCGAGTTATTTCTTGGCTTGCTCGGGCAAGAAATTGGTTATTTGCATTTGATATTGCTGTCTTCGATGCATCTTCCTCGGCCAATTTTATTTCTCCGGAAAAGTATGCTTTTTTTAAGCTTTCTGCTTTTTCAAAAGTAATTCCCAGTGAATCAGAAATCGATTGTGACATCGTATTTCCCCCTATTGCTATTGTGCGAATTAAATAACCAGTTTGATTAATGAACAACAGGTTGGTTGTTTTTGCACCAATATTTATTACGAGAGCCTCGTTTCCAGCCTCCATATCTCCCATAACATGGCGAATGGCCAAATAATCCAAAACTGGAGCAGGTGTTATTTGAACTGGATTTATGCCTAGTTTGACAAGTTTATCACAAAACTTCTCCACAATGTCAGGTTTAACTGCAAATGCTAGAATCTCCTCCTCTACGCCATCATCATCGATGACAATATAATCCCAAACTAGTTCGCTTAGGGGTAATGGCATTTTTTGTGACAACTCAAACGAAACAATTTTCCTCTGCTTCTCAGGCTCAACATGGGGAACGCGAATGGTTTTGCTGATAAGCATACTTCCTGGCAAAATTACACGAACATTCCCTTTAATCTTGTGACTTATTTTTTCTACTGCCTTTATCACGGTATCCATCCAAATTTGATCTTTTGTAAGATCACGATGGAGTGTTTCCAGCAGTGACTGCTCTAGAACCAACTCTTCCCCATTAACGGAGAAAACATTCGCCGAAATGTGCGAATTACCGCAATTGAGAATTGTTTCTAGTCTTTTAGCCATATCTTTTTAAACAATAAATCTATATCAATAATCTGTTTTCAAATATGCATCTTTGAGGAAATAAGACGGGTAGACCTGATGGGCAGGTACCATAATATTTTGGTTTGATGCACTGTTTGTTACAGCCTGCTGTTTAAATTTTAACAAAGTAGATTCGTCCCTGTACTTTTCAAACATTATTGAATTGGAAATTTCTAGTTGCTGACCTTCTATTGAAATTTCGATCACATAACCAGTTGGATTTACATAACTACCACCAAACCCGTCTCTTTCTGCAATAGCTGCTGGAAACAGAAAGTTGGCGTATTTTGTGTTTCTATCTAGCTTAACAGTCTCAAATGTTTGCTCCGCACTGTAATACTGATAGTATTGCGAATCTAAGAATGAACTTCCGCGTAAAATCTTTTTCTTAAATTCATTTGTAAAGCAGACATATAATTTAACCTTAACATCGTTTATATATTCTGGATTGAATGCTGACTCTATTGTAGTTGGCCTTCTTCCATTAGCCGCCTCAAGCCTTGGATTAGACAAAAGATTAAATGGTACTGAAATCTTAATCCACGATTCATTTTCACTGGCAAAAGAAACCCTACTCCCTATTTTTGCGAATTTGTCCACTTGAGCGGTAGCTTCAAATGTAACTAGTAGTAAAAAGGATAATGTTGTCGTAATCTTAATTATATTTTTCATTTTTAGAATCTTTCTATTTCATCTATCCTGTCCCATCTTACAAGTGAATAACAAGCAAATTCTCTATGTCCTATAAAATATCCTGCCTTCTTTTCGCTAAGAATAATGTAGGGGAAATCCTCTTAATCCAAAGAAAGAAAAAGCCTAATCGTGGATATTGGAGTCCTCCAGGAGGGAAGCTTGAAATGGATATTGGAGAATCACCTTTTGAATGTGCCATCCGAGAAGCACAAGAGGAATTGGCTATTGAACTACAATTAGAGCAATTGCGGTTATTTGGCTATGTTTCTGAAAAAAATTATGAAGGTAGGAATCACTGGCTTATGTTTATGTTTAATATTCTACCAGTTCTAGACGATTTACCTCTAGAAATTGGAGAGGGACATTTTAATTTTTTTACTCGCGAGCAAATTAACAATCTAAAAATTCCAAGAACAGACCATCAACTCGTATGGCCTTATTTTGATAAAAGTCATCAAGGGTTTTGGGGAATTAGTGCTAACTTTAGCCAAGAAGTTCCTAAAATTAAGATTGAAGCAAAGCCTTTTTAAGAGAATAATACCACACCATGGAAGGACTTCATCACGACACAGATTTAGATTCAACTGCCAAGACTCCAAATGGCGGTTTCAATGCTTCCGAGATAAAACAGGAAAAAGAAGCTGAAGAAGTTGTCCCCTCGCCCAAATCTAAATCAAATTTTTTGGATTCGGCAATTAATCAAAGCCTTTCCTCCCAGGAAAAGATTGGTCTGTATGACCAGATGGTTCGAATTCGTCGTTTTGAGGAAAGATCACTGAGGGCATATCAACAGGGGAATATTGGAGGTTTCCTGCATCTTTACATTGGCCAAGAGGCTGTTGCCGTTGGTTCTGTATCTGTTCTTGGTGAGGATGATCATGTGATTACTGCATACCGAGACCACGGACATGCTATTGCCGTAGGAATGAACATGGATGAATGCATGGCCGAATTATATGGGAAAAAAACCGGCTGTTCTAAAGGTAAGGGTGGTTCCATGCATTTTTTTGCACCTGATAAAAACTTCTGGGGGGGACACGGGATTGTTGGCGGGCAGACCCCCCTTGGTCTTGGAATTGCCTACGCGCAAAAGCATTTTAAGAAAAAAGGATCATGCCTTTGTTTTATGGGAGATGGTGCCACCAATCAGGGTCCTTTTTATGAATCTTTAAATTTGGCTGCACTTTGGGAGCTTCCAGTAATTTACATCATCGAAAATAACGGTTATTCCATGGGAACAGCGGAGGGTCGCCATTCAGCTGGAGAACCTCTTGCAAGAAGAGCTGAGGCGTTTGACATCAACTGGAAAGTGGCCCACGGACACGATTTGTATGAGGTTAGAAATGTAGTCAATGAGGCTTTAGAAATAGCTCATAAAACAAACAGGCCATCTGTACTAGAAATCATCACTTACCGCTACAGGGGTCATTCCGTTGCAGATCCCGACCAGACCTATCGAAGCAAAGAGGAAATAGAGGAGTATAAAAAAAATAAAGATCCCATTATTCTATTCAAAAATAAACTTCTAGATGAAGGTGTATTGACTGAAGAAAAAGCTATGGAAATTGATAAACTTGCCAAAGAAGAGTCAAACGCTTCTGCGGAATTTGCGGCAGCAAGCCCTTATCCCGACCCTGAAGAACTGATGGATGATATTTATTGGGAAACTGATAACCCAGATCAAAGAACCTCCATGGGTAGAATATTTTTCGAGCAACCCTAACATTATATTATGCCTAATATTTCCTACAGAGACGCCCTTAATCAGGGAATAGCAGAAGAGCTTGAGCGTGACTCCAATGTCGTGCTTATGGGAGAAGAAGTTGCCCAATTCAAAGGGTCATATAAAGTTTCCGAAGGTCTTTTGGAAAAATTTGGTTCTTCACGAATCATCGACACACCCATAAGTGAAGCAGCTTTTTCAGGATTAGCAGTGGGTGCTTCTATGATGGGTATGCGACCTGTTGTAGAATTTATGTTTTGGAGTTTTTGCTATGTTGCATTCGACCAAATTTTTAATAACGCAGCCAATATTCGTTATATGTCAGGAGGTCTCATCAATGTACCTGTTGTTTTTAGAGGACCAGCAAATGGCGGTACAAATGTTGGCGCCACACACTCGCATACACCTGAAAATTTTGCCGCCAATACTCCCGGAATGAAAGTGGTTTGCCCCGCAACCCCTGCAGACGCTAAAGGACTTATTAAATCTTCCATTCGCGATAATGATCCCGTCTGCTTCATGGAAAATACGATCCTTTACAATCTTAAAGATGAAGTTCCTGAAGATAATGAATTTCTTGTTCCACTTGGCAAAGCAAATGTAATTGTTGAGGGTAACGACATTTCCATCATAGCACATGGTAAAGCTGTCCACACCGCACTAGAAGTAGCTGAGGAACTTTCTGATAAACATAATATTTCTGCTGAAGTGTTGGATCTAAGATCTATTCGCCCACTTGACGAAGAGGCAATTATTCAGTCCGTTAAAAAAACGAACCGAGTAGTTCTGGTTGAAGAAAATAAACCATTTTGTGGGGTAGATGCTCAAATTTGTTTTTTAATTCAGGACAAAGCCTTTGATTACTTGGATGCACCGATAGCTCGAGTATCGGCTGTTGATGCTCCCCAAGCCTACAGTAAAGCACTCGAATCTATTCAGTTGCCCGGTAAAGAAAAAGTTTTGCGGGCTGCACTCAACATACTCTAATTTGCCATGTCTATAGTTATTGAAATGCCTAAGTTAAGTGACACCATGTCGGTTGGCACCGTTGTTAAATGGCATAAAAGTGTAGGAGACCAGGTTGCAAATGGTGACACACTGGCAGAAATTGAAACTGACAAGGCTACTATGGAATTGGAGAATTTCGATGATGGTATTCTTCTTAAAATTCTTGTTTCTGAAGGGGAAGAAGCTCCCATAGGAAGTCCTTTGGCAGTTGTAGGTGAAGAGGGTGAAAGTGTAGAAGTTGATACTTGTAAACCTGAAAGCGATTCAGAAAAAAGATCCACACAGGGCTCAGACCCTATAGAAGATGATCCTAAAGATGTTGAGGAAAGCGATGAAAAAGTTTTTCAAAAAGAAAATCAAACAGCACCCTCAACTACAGAAGGGAATCGCATTTTAATTTCTCCGCTAGCTAAGAAATTAGCAAAGGAAAATAATCTGGATATTTCTAATATTCACGGCTCTGGCCCATCTGGCAGAGTTGTAAAACGTGATATACTGGAAATGACAGGGTCTATAGATAATGGAAATGACACCCCTGATGCGATTGAAACAAAAGCGGTTGAAAATCATTCAAGCAGAATAGTCTCTCCCAGTGGTTTGCTTAGCAGTAAATCGATTAAAGTTTCAGGCATGAGATCAACCATCGCCAGAAGGTTGACTGAATCCAAACAAAACATACCTCACTTTTATCTTCAAAAAGAAATCGATGCCATCCCTCTTAAAAATTCTCGTGAAGCTATTAATCAAAGCATAGCAGAAAAAACATCTTTGCTAACCCAAGGAAGTAATAAAGGTTTCAGCATTAATGATTTTATTCTAAAAGCATGTGCCGAGACAATTAAATGGCATCCGGAAATCAACTCCAGTTGGAATGAAACTGAAATTATATACCATCCTGAAGTTAATCTTTCTTTTGGCGTAGCCATCGAAGGTGGTTTACTCACTCCGGTAATAAACGGGGCATGCAAGTTGACCCTTTCTGAAATCTCAGTCAAAGCGAAACAATTAATCACAAAGGCTAGAGAGAAAAAACTGCAACCAAACGAGATGGCTGGTTCAACCTTTACAGTTACAAACCTTGGTATGTTTGGGATTGATTCTTTTAGTGGAATTATAAATCCCCCTAACGCTGCAATACTATCCGTAGGTTCGTCTAAAGTGAAGGCGGTGGTAGATAAAAATGGTCAGATTACAGCAGGTGAAACCATTACTCTAGGATTAAGTTGCGACCATCGTCTTGTAGATGGTGCAGACGCTGCAAAGTTTTTTCAAACTCTCGCAAATCACCTTGAAAATCCTTCCACTTTCTTGATCTAAGTGATCGGATAGCCCATTTTATTTTATCCTTTGGTCTACCTCTTTTTTTAGTTCCGAAGACACTTCTTGGTAAAGTTGGTGTACTTTATTTTTTTCATCTTCCAAAACTTTTACCTCCGGTGAACCTTCACCGAATATGTAAAATTTTAACTTAGGTTCAGTACCACTCGGTCTGATTGCTATCCTAAATCCTTCGTCCAAATGTAGTATAAGAAAATTTTCAAGGGCAATTTGTTCTTTATCTTCGTCATAGAGTCCAGGAATATTAAAATCCACAATCTTTTGAATTGAAAGTGATCCTATTTTTGTTGGTGGTGCTTCCCTAAATGAATCCATGATACTTTTTATTTGTTCACTACCCTTCGCACCCTCCAGGTAAATATTTTTTGTTTCCTCCAAATGATATCCATATTTGGTATATAGTTGGTCAAGAAACTCCATAGGTGACATTTCTTGAGACTTTAAATAAGATAAAGCTTCGCATATCGCTAGAGAGGAAGCATTGCCGTCTTTATCTCTCACCGTGTCCAGAGGAAGATATCCATAGCTTTCCTCTGCACATAAAACAGCATACTTGGAATATCTTGACAAAATTTCTATCCTGGAAAAGAGGTCTGTTTTGTTATAATTCAACCCAATTCCTTCTTTTTCGTAGATTGCTCCTACAGCTTGCTCTTCATATGACTTAAGCTTCTTGGCCATCCACTTGAACCCTGTGGGTGTATTGATGCAGGTTGCACCATAATTTTCGGCAATTTTCGAAAGTAGACCACTCGTTACAAAAGTTTTTAGTATACAAAACCCTTTTGAATTTTCTGGTTTTAAAACCTGTTTTCTTTGCAATTCCTGAAGTCTATATTCAGCGAGAATAGCCCCCACTTGGTTTCCGGTAAGACATTCAAAGTTCTTGTGATTTTTAACAGCAATACCAACTCTATCACAATCTGGATCTGTTCCTAAAACAACATCGCTATTTGTTTTTTTGGCAAAGTTTATGGCTTTAGAAAGTGCCTCGGGGTTTTCCGGGTTGGGAGACTGTACGCTACTGAAATTTGGGTCGAAGTCATTTTGTTCATCAAATACTTTGATATTCGCACCCAGTTCCCACAATCCGGGAACTGACGATATCGCACCCGTCCCATGAATGGGAGTGAAAATAACTTTCGGACAATGCTCCTGAAGTAGTTCTATGTTAAGAACTGAATCCTCTAAAGCCGATAAATAGTTAAAGTCATCTATCTTGGGTAAAACCTTTGTTTCCTCATTTTCCACCTTTTTATCAATGGTAAAAAAGGAAAAAACCTTTTCCCAGGGAGTATTATTGTATTTCTCCACAATATTTTGAGCATTCGCACCCGATATTTGACTACCATCTTCTGAGTATGCTTTAAACCCATTATCATGAAACGGATTGTGACTTGCAGTAACAACCACACCTGCGTGAAATCCTCTTGATCTGATTGTGTAGCTTAACTGCGGGGTTGATCTGGGTCCATCAAATTGAAATGAAGTTCCACCAAGATGTTTCCATGTGTCAGATATAATTTGAGAAAATTTCTTCGAGAAATGCCTGACATCGTAAGCAACCACAATAGATGGTTGCTGTAGAGAGCCTTTTTCCATTAAGTTTTCTTGTGTGTATTCAAAAAGGGCTGTTGTTGCTCTTACTATCACTAATTCATTAAGTGAATTTGTTCCAACGGTGGCATAACTGGGAGTTTGGCCTTTTTTTTGGTTACCTGCTTCAATGTTTGTGATCGTTTCAGAAATTGTTCTTCCTCGAATTCCTCCTGTCCCAAATGAAATATTTTTAAAGAATCGATTGTTTATTTCATCCCAATTTTTTTCATCAATAAGTTGGTTGATTGAATCAGTCACCCATTGCGGAATGTTTTCTTGTTTGATCCAACTAATTAAATTTTCGGATGTTGTTGTTTTTATCAGACCCTCTTCTGCAAGACTTTGAATATTCTCTAACATAATTTAGTTTTTTTCTTATTTTGTGAATCTGAAAACTTTTTCGTCTTTCTTTCCGTAGCCCAATTCTTTTCGAGCAACATCATCCTGAAAGTCAGGGTCATTTCTTAACATTTCTAAAAATTTTCTATTTTTTTGAGCCTCCATGCGAAGTTCTTGTAACTCTTGTTCTAAAACTTCTTTTTTAGATTCCCACAGGGCTAACTCTTTGTATGCATGGTTTACTTTCATTACGAGAAGAAAGAGTCCGAAGAAGCCAACAGAAACTAACAATATGATTGTTATTTTATATTTTCTTTTGGATGTTGGGTTTTTCACGTTTAATTAAGAATACCCCACGATAAGTTTTATTCATTATGTTTCAAGTAACCTTTTCAGAGCAAAGTCTCTCTATTCTCGAAAAACTCACGAGATCTGAACAATTAAAAGTCATTGAAAATATGAGTTTGCGTGGACAGGATATCATTTCGGGAAATTCTTCAAACATTGGTAAATTTAATCGATCTGGTAAAGAGATTTATCGATTACGCTATGAAGACCTTCGCTTTTACTTCGAGCATACAGGCTCTTCTATACATTGTATTTACATACTCCCAAAAAATTCTGTGCAAGATTTTTTAGTTAGATGCAAACTTCCATCTTCTGATGAGGCAGTTTTGGAAGAACATCAAAGTTTCTGGGATTACTTGGAAAGTCTCACCCGTAAATAACCATGTCGATAACTCAAAGATAATAATAAAGTTATTTTTCTTTTTCACCATAAAATTTTCCGTGATCAATTTATGATAGCTTTTTTAACTTGTTTTAATCTTACAAGTGTTTCCAGTTCATGGATTTACGGACTTATTTGAGTTATTGGGCTTCTATAATAGAGATTAAACTTTAAGAGATTATATTTAAATAGTATTTATGCATTGTGAAGAGTGCAGGTTTTCAATTAAAACAAATAAATGAAATTTAAAATTAACAGAGATTATTTCGGTGCAGGATTACAGCTCGTTACGAATGTTGTTGGTAGTCGCAAAACAATGCCCATTCTTCAAAATGTTTTGATTGAAGCACGCTCAAATAAAATTCTTCTCACAACAACAAATTTAGATTTAGGAGTAAGATGCTCAATTCAGGCAGAGGTTACAGAGGAAGGCTCAACAACTTTGCCCGTAAAGGAACTTTCGAGAATAGTTAAAGAACTGGCGTATATTGAAGTATCTGTTGAATCTTCAGATAAATTAAAATCAACCGTTTCTACTCGAGGCTCCGTTTTTAATTTAATTGGAATCGATAGTAAGGAATTTCCACCTCTTCCCGAACTTGAGAAGAGTGAAGTAATAAATCTCAAAAAAGAGGATTTGGCTCAGATGCTAAAAAGCGTTTCTTACGCGCAGTCAATAAATGAAGAAAGATATATGCTCAAGGGCGTATTTTTCTTACTAGAGAAAGGAAAGCTGTCTTTGGTAGCTACAGATGGACGAAGGTTAGCTGTATCTAGTAAACAAGTTCCGGAGGAGGATCTACAAGGGGAATTTATTCTACCTTCTTTAACTGTTTCCGAAATAGAAAAGCTACCTAAGACTGGAGAAGATATAAGGTTATCATTCACAGATAGACAAGTTTCGTTTGAGTTACCTGTTTCTGAGGAAAAATCAAAGGAAACTGGTTTTGTGGATTCGATCTATTTTATTTCAAAAGTAGTCGAGGGAAAATATCCAAACTACAAACAAGTTATTCCAAAAGATGACTTTAAGGTTGCTAAAATAGAGAGAGAATTGATGCAAGAATGCGTTACGCGGGCATCACTTGTTTCAGATGAACGCATCACTTTAAGGGTGAAAAATGGAGAAATGGAGATTTCGGGACAAAGTATGCTTGGTGATGCATGTGAATCATTATCTATTAATTACGATGGCGATGAATCAACCGTTTCCTTTAACCCAAAATTCCTGATGGATCCATTAAGAGCAATTCAAGTAGATCAAATAAGTTTTGAATTTAGAGATGATATGAGTCCGGGTGTGTTTAAAGTATCTTCTAATAATGAAAACCCAACGGATACCTTATGTGTAGTAATGCCCATACGTACCGATTAATCTACTCTGTTTATTTCCAAAAGGTTGATAGCTAGGCTTTCAGCTATTTAATTTTCGTGATTATACTTCAAAAGTAAATAGATGTTTGGTCTAAGATCAGATCTTTAGGCATTTAAATGTTAGATAACATTAAATCAATTGTTGATAGCGGGTCTAAGCTAACAATTAAACCTAATGAAAAAACATTCTATGAATTTGATAATTCTGAGTTTTGGAGAAAAATACCATCTTGGCGAAAAATAGATGCTGAAACCTTTGGTGATCACCAGTGGCAACTTAAAAACTCTATTACAACAATAAGAAAACTTAAAGAAGCAACCGAAGGGTTTGTTCCGGAAATAATTCTTAAAGATATTGATGAGGGGTTATTAAAAACTCACATGAATATGAGAGTTACCCCATATATATTCTCAAGAATAAATTGGGTAAATCATATAGAAGATCCGTTAAGGAAACAATTCATACCTTTAGGGTCTGAATTTATTAAAGATCACCCAAAAAATAACGAAGATTCACTAGCAGAGGATGAAAATAAAGTTAGCGACTATCTTGTTCACCGTTATCCAAACAAAGCTTTGTTTCTACCAATTACAATTTGTCCTGTATATTGTACATTCTGCACAAGAAGTAGGTTAGTTGGTGGAAGCACAGCGGTAAAAAGCAAATCTTCGTATGGTGCAAAATCTGTCGAGTGGGATAAGACATTTGAATACATACGAAATACTCCAACCCTTGAAGACATTGTTATTTCTGGAGGTGATGCATCTTTATTACAAGCAGACCAAATAAGACAAATAGGGATCGAATTACTAAAGATTAAGCATATAAGAAGGATTAGATTTGCAACAAAAGCTTTATCAATTTTACCAATGAAATTTACTTTCGACCAAGGGTGGGTAAATGCATTGGCCGAAGTCGCGAAATTTGGATTAAAGCGGATGAAAGAGGTTGCGTTGCATACCCATATCAACTCTGACAATGAGATAACAGCTTGGACGCTTAAAGCAATGGAGAGGCTCAGTGAGTTTGGAATAAAAGTACGCAACCAGTCAGTTCTTATTGATGGCGTTAATAGTAAAGAACCAATTTTACAAAAGACAATGAGACAATTGGCATATCTTTTGATAGAGCCATACTATGTATATCTACATGACATGGTACCGGGTTGCGAACACCTTAGAACAACACTAAACCAGGCAGAAGATCTTTCGCTAAAATTACAAGGATCAATGACCGGATTTAATACACCTAGGGTAGTATGCGATGCTCCTGGAGGAGGAGGAAAGCGTGATGTATCAAGTTACATTTCGTATGATCGGGAAATAGGAATATCTGCATGGACATCGCCAAGTGCTAAACCCGGTAAAATATTTTATTATTTTGATCCAATTCATAAACTTGCAAAAGAAAACCAGATTAAATGGAAAAACAGTAAATTGATGGAAGCAAAAATAAATGATTTCAAACAAACTTGCTTAGAAAAGATTACAAACTGACTTAAACTATAATAAAAGTATCAACAATAAAAAGCATAAGAAAGGTAAAAAAATTAACCGAGATATAATGGATTTAATTTTACCAAATAAAAGTAATAAAATAATGTTATATAAATAAATACTTATATTTTTTGATTGATCAATATCCACACTTAAAAAAGCGCCTTCAATGTTTGATATATAATAACAAAAATCAATCATG
>Ga0181567_10003257_pt1 | contig 12012 bp, 9 predicted proteins | sample 101ome_14_FD_133761 | JGI IMG/M metagenome (GOLD analysis project Ga0181567, IMG submission 133761) | Coastal salt marsh microbial communities from the Groves Creek Marsh, Skidaway Island, Georgia - 101403AT metaG (megahit assembly) | ecosystem: Environmental > Aquatic > Marine > Intertidal zone...
CTACAAAGTGATAATCTTCTCCATAGGCGTACTTAGATACTTTGTAGGAATCTTTAGCAACAATAGGTTCTGGATAATAATTAAAGAGAAGACTAATGACTGATTGAGCTCCGTCTACCAATAGACGAGGGTCTAGACGTTTGTCAAAATGATTTTCCATATAAGACATCCCCGCTTGATGATTGGCGTTCAGCCAGTTTTCTAATCGAGGGGCTTCTTCTTCTAAAAACTCAGCTTTCGAAATTCCACAGGAAGTAAAACCAAGCCTTTGAGCCTCAGCTTTAATCATTTCACTGTAGGTCATTTTATTAGAAGTCATTTTAAAACAATCCTGGTTGTCCTTTAGAAAAATTTCTACCTAAGTGTTTGTAAGCCATCTCTGTAGCCTCTCTCCCTCTTGGAGTACGAACTATAAAACCCTGTTGTATTAAAAAGGGCTCGTACACTTCCTCGATGGTTTCAGCGCTTTCAGAAACAGCAGTAGCCAAAGTTGTAATACCTACAGGACCTCCTTTGAATTTATCAATCAATGTTGAGAGGATTTTATTATCCATCTCATCTAAGCCATGAGTATCGACATTAAGCGCTTTTAAGCCGTATTTAGCAATTTTCATGTCGATTGCTCCTGTCCCTTTGATCTGAGCAAAATCGCGTACTCTTCGAAGCAATGCATTGGAAATTCTTGGTGTTCCTCTACTCCTTCCTGCAATTTCAATCGCAGCTTCTTCATCAATAGGTGTTTTTAGGATAGCTGCAGAACGCATCACTATACTTGAGAGCAATTCTGTATTGTAGTACTCTAATCTCGATTGAATTCCAAAACGCGCTCTCATCGGAGCTGTAAGAAGTCCCGATCGAGTTGTAGCCCCAACAAGAGTAAATGGATTGAGATTAATTTGAACCGAACGTGCATTAGGTCCACTTTCGATCATAATATCGATTTTATAATCTTCCATGGCTGCGTAGAGGTACTCTTCTATAACAGGGCTTAATCGGTGTATTTCATCGATAAAAAGCACATCGCGTTCCTCTAAATTTGTCAACAAACCAGCTAAATCACCAGGTTTATCAAGTACTGGACCTGAAGTGACTTTAATACCCACTCCAAGTTCATTTGCAAGAATATGAGCCAAGGTAGTTTTACCAAGACCCGGAGGTCCATGAAAAAGGGTGTGATCCAAGGCATCATTTCTCATATTAGCTGCCTGAACAAAAACTGATAAATTTTCAAGCACCTTTTCTTGACCAGCAAAATCATCAAAACTAAGGGGTCTTAAAGCTCTTTCAATATCTACTTCTTCTTTTGAGAAGTTTTCAGATGTAGGATCTAAATGCTCATTCATAAAAGTAAAGGTAATTCTTTTAAGCTTATTCTTGAGTTGTGTTAAAGGCTTTCTTTAGAATTTGTGCGCTGCCTAAAAACTCCTTTACTTCTAATGAGGCAGTTCCGTAAAAGTTGAGAATCGATTGATGATTTGAATAGAGATCTACTTCTTTAATAGCGTATAAATCAGTAGTAGCATTATTATTCAAATGAAGCTCTGCAGTTTCAACTTTCAAGCCCTTTCCATTAAAATAACTGTCTTGTGTCTGCGTTAAAAATAAATTCGTACAACTTCCAAGAGCATTAAATACTGATCGATCTTCTAAATTGAGTTTAGAATTAGTAATGACTCCAGAAAAATCGATACTGGACTTGTCCTTTGTATCAATTTCTAATTGATTGAGCGTTGATGTTAATTTCATTTTAGAATTTTCCAAAAGGTTAACAGACAAACGATCTGCAATTCCGTAAACTTCAATTGATGCTCTACCTTTTGCATTGATATCTAAAGGAATAGTATTGGAATTAATATCAAGTTTAACCCTTCCCTCTTTTAATTGAATCGATTTTAGATTGACATAGGAAACTGTAATCTGAAGTTCTTTTTTAGATTTGATTCTATAATACGAACTGATGTGTAAAACAGAATCTTTGACACTAAAATTAAAAACAGGAGGAAGATTGTCATCTGCCACAAAATGAACTGAAGGGGTCACTGCTTTTTTAAAACTAATATCTAAGTCTTCTTCTACGACAATTGAATTAAAAGCATCTAGAGCTTTATCGACTACTGCTACAGTTCTATTTCCTTTGATATCGGGTTTCTTTTGAGCAAAGGACCAATTACAACTAAGAAAAAAAATTCCACAAACAACTAATGTATAATAGCGATTCTTGACCATAGGGGTATATTTTATATTAAATTACAAAAAATACAAACACATAAAAAAAGCCTTCCGTTAAAGAAGGCTTATTTTATTCAAAGGTTATAAACATCTTAGTGATGTAATTCTTCTTCATCATCTCCCATAGGGATGTTCTGAGGAACGAAATCTTGTCCAGGGATGATATATTCACCTGATTTATCTGTTTTTGAGTAATCGTATGCCCAACGGTGTACTTCTGGAATTGCACCAGGCCAGTTTCCATGAATGTGTTCTACTGGCGTAGTCCATTCTAACGTATTTGATTTCCATGGGTTTTGTTCTGCTTTCTTTCCGTAGAAGATACTATGGACAAAATTGTAAACAAAGATCAATTGTGCAAATGCTGCAATGATTGCGAATACCGTAATTAAAATTTGAACATTCGTCAATTCATCAAACATAGGGAACGCTGTGTTTTGGTAATAACGTCTTGGAACACCAGCCATTCCTACGAAGTGCATTGGAAAGAATACACCATAGGCACAAACCGCTGTAATCCAAAAGTGTGCATACCCTAAGTTTTTGTTCATCATTCGACCGAACATTTTTGGGAACCAATGGTATACCCCAGCAAATAAACCGTAAAGTGCAGAAATTCCCATTACTAAATGGAAGTGAGCCACCACAAAATAAGTGTCATGTACGTTGATGTCCAAAGTAGAATCTCCTAGTATGATTCCTGTTAAACCTCCAGTAACGAAGGTAGATACCAATCCAATTGAAAATAACATTCCAGGGTTGAACTGTAAATTACCTTTCCACAAGGTTGTTATGTAGTTGAAGGCTTTTACCGCAGAAGGGATAGCAATCAATAACGTTGTAAAAGTAAAGACCGAACCTAAGAAGGGATTCATACCTGAAACAAACATATGGTGCCCCCAAACGATGGTTGATAAAAAGGCAATTGCAATTATAGAAGTAACCATGGCTCTGTATCCAAAAATAGGCTTACGAGCATTGGTTGACATGACTTCTGAAGTAATTCCAAGAGCAGGAAGTAATACAATGTATACCTCAGGGTGCCCTAAGAACCAAAATAAATGTTCAAATAATACAGGTGAACCACCTTGATAGTGCAACACCTCTCCTTGGATAAAGATATCAGAAAGATAAAACGATGTTCCAAATCCACGATCCATAATCAACAATAATGCTGCAGATAATAACACAGGGAAAGAGACCACTCCAATGATAGCCGTCACAAAAAAGGCCCAAATAGTCAAAGGCAAGCGTGTCATTGACATTCCCTTTGTTCTAAGGTTTAAAACCGTTACGATATAGTTCAAGGAACCTAATAGAGAAGAAGCGATAAAAATCGCCATAGAAACCAACCATAAAGTCATTCCTAAACCTGAACCTGACTGTGCCATAGGAAGCGCAGATAGAGGTGGGTAGATCGTCCATCCAGCAGATGCAGCTCCTGTTTCAACAAATAGCGAAAGCAACATGATTGCCGCAGAGGTAAAGAACAACCAATATGACAACATGTTTAGAAAACCAGATGCCATATCTCTTGCTCCAATCTGCAAGGGAATTAATAAGTTACTGAAGGTACCACTCAAACCAGCTGTTAGTACAAAGAATACCATAATAGTTCCGTGAATGGTTACCAATGAAAGATACATTTCTGCATCCATTACACCACCTGGTGCCCATTTACCTAAAAGAGCCTCAAAAATTGGAAAGGACTTACCTGGCCATGCTAATTGCATTCTAAAAAGAATAGACATAGCGATTCCAATAGCTCCCATGATTAAACCAGTAATTAAGTACTGTTTAGCAATCATCTTGTGATCTTGGCTAAAGATGTACTTTGTAACAAAGGTCTCCTTGTGGTGATGCCCGTGATCTTCTGAATGTTCGTTTGCGTGTGCAGACATATTTAGAATATATTAATTTGTGTGGTTAATGAATTAATTAGTTGGCGGCCATTTGCTGACCAAAAGTTTTTTGCGAAGCTAGCCACTTGTTGTAGGAAGCCTCATCCTCTACAATAATTTTCATTTGCATATTGTAATGAGATTTTCCACAAATCTTGTTACAAAGCAAAATGTAATCAAACTCCCATGGATCTGAATTTTCTTCCCCACGAGCAGCACGCTCTCCTCTAATTTTATTCGTTCGTGCAACTTTAGCTTGAACATCCTTTTGTGCACGCATTTCAGCAGTCGTTAAAGTAGGTGTAAATGAAAACTCTGTAATCATTCCAGGTACACAGTTCATTTGTGCTCTAAAGTGAGGCATATATGCTGAGTGCAATACATCTTGAGAACGCATTTTAAAATTAACTTTTCTACCTACAGGTAAGTGTAATTCTTTTACTACGATATCATCTGCTGCATAGCTATCGGATTCATCAACTCCGAGAATGTTCGCTCTGTCAATATCAATTAAACGAACATTTGCATCTCCGAGAACATTGTCCTCTCCTGCATAACGAGCCGTCCAATTGAACTGTTGTGCATACAACTCTACAACAATAGGATCATCATCGTTATTGACATCCATAATTTCAGTCCATGTGTAAAGGCCCCAAAGAATTAAAACTGCTAGTACAATTACTGGGATTCCAGTCCACAATAACTCTAATTTACTATTGTCAGCATAGTAAAGCGCTTTTACACCAGCCTGACCGCGATATTTAAAAGCATAGTAATGCAACAATGCTTGAACGACTACCATTGCGATTAGAATAATGACAAAAGAAACAAGCATCAAAAGATCGTACTCACTACCGTGTTCAGAGGCTGCTACCGGTAAAAGAACTTTAGAATATTTTACAAAACTAAAAATAGCAAGACCGTAGATGAAAATTAAAAATCCAAACATCAAATAGCCATTGACTCTGTTGTCCTTATCATTTGCAATTTGATCCTGTTGTTTGCCTGCTTGAGACAATTCAAAGATCTTGGTCATCTGGTAAATTGCAGCTCCAAGAAAAACTAAAACAGCTATGGTTAAAAATGCAGTCATCGTATATATAATTGTTTACGTTGTTTATTAATAATGAAAATGTTTACTCTCTTCAATTAATGGATTGTTTTCTGGAGTGAGAGGTGCTTTTGTCAATTCTGTGAATACTACAAAAATAAATAGTCCTGCAAAAAACAATAAAGCACTAATCTCAGTTAGACCAATCGATGCTTGATCTCCAACTGTAGCTGGTACGATCATGTGGTACACATCTAAGTAATGTCCAAATAAAATGATTAAACCAGTCATAATCACTAGCCAATTGATACGTTTGAAATCAGAGTTGATCAGTAATAAAACTGGAAGTACAAAATTGATGGCAATCATCAAAAAGTAAGAAAGTTTAAAATCTTGGATTCTTGTCACAAAATAAGTCACCTCTTCTGGAATGTTAGAATACCAGATCAACATGAATTGTGAGAACCATAAATACGTCCAGAAAATAGAGAACGCAAACATAAACTTAGCCAAATCGTGAATATGACTGTTGTTTACCTGTTGTAGGTAACCTTTCGATTTTAAATAGATTGTAATTAATGCTAGAACAGTAACTGCAGAGACAAACATCGTTGCAAATACATACCATCCAAATAAGGTAGAGAACCAGTGTGGATCAACACTCATTACCCAATCCCAAGACATCATCGATTCTGAAATTAAAAAGAATACTAAGAATCCTGCAGAAAGTCTAAAGTTCTTTACGAAGTTAGCGTTGTCTGAAGCCTTATCTTGAGCGAGTGACCACTTTCTAGAAAGTGTTCTGTAAGCAACCCATCCTCCTATAAAAATAGCTGCTCTAATTAATAAACCAGCACCGTTGAGGTATCCTGATTTACCTTGAATTAATTTATCATGAGCAACTACTTCTGGATCTAACCAAACGAATAAGTGATTCATATGAGCAACTGACATCGCTAAAAGTACGAAAACAATTATTCCACCTGGAACGAGGTAAGCGGTGATCCCCTCCATCACTCTAAAAAGCAATGGTGACCATCCTGCTTGAGCAGCGCGATTGATTCCGTAAAAGGCTAATACTCCAAGAGCAATGAACAAGAAAAATAAAGCAGCCACATAAACTGCAGCCCATGGTTTATTTTGAAGTTGTTGTAACAAATGTGCATCGTGTCCTGCTTCGTGTCCTGCTTCGTGATTTGCTGCAACCTGATGTTCATTAGACTCCATATGAGTGTCAGTAGCTTGGTGGTGTTCAGAAGCAGGTGCAGCATGAGCCTCACTGTGACCTGCATCGTGCTTCGCTACGATTGCCTTAGCTTCTTCAACAGTTGAAGGAGCAGACATAAATCCTATTGCAATACCAACAACACCTACAGCCATAAGGATGAAGGATGCTATTCTAAGTCTATTTGAAAATGTATACATATTACTTTACTTATCGGTAATTATTTTGTTAAGTCTTTCTTTAGCTTCATCACGTAATTTGAAACTAACCAGCGCTCTTTAGAGTTTAATTGATTCTTGTAAGAACCCATTGAATTTAATCCGTAAAAGATTGTATGGTAAGCTGTCCCTATGGTAATATTTCTAGCTGCATCTGCATAAGAAGGAACCCCTAAAATCTTTTCTCGCATTACTAGATTCCCTTGACCATTACCTTTGGTGCCATGACATACGGCACAATAGATGTTGTAAAGTTCCTTACCAGCTTTCAGATTCGCTTCAGAATTTAAATCTGAAAATGGCACTGGTTGAAAACGAGCTGCATCCTTCCCATTAGGAGTGTTTGGATAATCGTAAGGCAGGTGACCTCTTGCAATCGTGTGCGCAGGAGGAGTTAAAGCAGCAGAAGCATTCATAAATGCCACAGGAGCGTAGGTATCGTAACCTACATCCTCATACATATTTGGAAAGAAAACGTAATTTCTACTATTCTTATCATTATTGCAAGAACCTAAAAGGGCTATCAATGCAACGAATACTATGGTTTTTATACTATATTTCATGATCTACTTACTACTTTTCTTCAGATTTAATTTCTACGGCTCCAGTTTCAGATAAAAGCTCGATGAGGTCCGACTCGTGGTCACCTGCTAAAATTTCCATAACAAAATGATCATCTGTTGATCGAACATCAGGATTTTCAGCCTTTTTGAAAGGCCACAATTTAGAGCGCATATAAAAAGTGATCACCATTAAGTGAGCTGCGAAAAATACAGTTAACTCGAACATAATTGGAACGAATGCAGGCATATTTTCTAAATAAGAAAAGCTTGGTTTTCCTCCAATATCTTGAGGCCAGTCTTGAATCATGATAAAGTTCATCATCACAATCGCAACACTAAGTCCAATCAGACCATAGATGAAGGCTGCAATTGCAATTCTAGTTGGAGCAAGACCCATCGCCTTATCCAATCCATGAACAGGAAAAGGAGTGTATACCTCTTCTATGTGATATAGCTTCTTTTACTTTCTTAACAGCTAACAATAGGATATCGTCGTCGTTATAAAATGCTTGAACTACTTTAGATGCCATAACTATTGATCCTTTTTAGTTGATTGAACTATTTTAGCGGCCGCCTTTGGCATTTCATACAAAGGTTTTCCAGCTTCTCTTAATTTCTTGTATTTCTCTCCAGAAGATTTTAAAATGGTCTTTACCTCAGCTTGAGCGATCACAGGGAACGTACGCGCATATAATAAGAAGAGCACAAAGAAGAATCCAATGGTTCCGACAAAAATTCCAATGTCGACGAAAGTTGGAGAGAACATGGTCCATGAAGAAGGTAAGTAATCTCTGTGAAGTGAAGTCACAATAATTACGAAACGCTCAAACCACATTCCGATGTTTACGACAATAGAGATAAAGAACGAGAACATAATTGAAGTTCTCAGTTTTTTAAACCACATAAATTGTGGAGAAAATACGTTACAAGTCATCATCGACCAGTAGGCCCAAGCGTAAGGACCAGTTGCTCTGTTCAAGAAAGCGTACTGTTCGTACTCGACTCCAGAATACCACGCAACGAATAATTCAGTAATATAAGCACAACCTACAATAGAACCAGTAATCATGATGACAATGTTCATGAGTTCAATGTGTTGAATTGTGATATAAGCTTCCAGATTAGACACTTTTCTCATAATGATCAAAAGTGTATTTACCATCGCAAATCCTGAGAAAATAGCACCAGCTACGAAGTATGGTGGAAAGATAGTCGTATGCCATCCAGGAATTACAGATGTTGCAAAGTCAAATGATACAATGGTGTGCACTGAAAGTACTAATGGGGTAGCTAAACCAGCTAAAACCAGTGAAACTTCTTCAAAACGTTGCCAATCTTTTGCACGTCCTGTCCAACCAAAACTTACTAAAGAATAAATCTTCTTTTGAAATGGTTTGACAGCTCGGTCACGAATCATCGCAAAATCAGGAAGTAAACCAGTCCACCAGAATACTAATGAAACCGATAAATACGTTGAAATCGCAAATACATCCCAAAGAAGTGGTGAATTAAAGTTAACCCACAACGATCCAAACTGGTTAGGAATAGGAACAACCCAATATGCCAACCAAGGACGACCCATGTGAATGATTGGAAATAATCCCGCTTGAACTACTGAGAAAATTGTCATTGCTTCTGCTGATCTGTTGACAGCCATTCTCCATTTTTGTCTGAAAAGTAAGAGTACTGCAGAAATTAACGTTCCTGCGTGACCAATTCCTACCCACCAAACAAAGTTGGTAATATCCCAAGCCCATCCTACGGTCTTGTTTAATCCCCAAGTACCAATACCTGTTGAGATAGTGTAAATAATACTACCCAATCCCCAAAGAAAGGCAGTAAGTGCAATTGAAAAAACGATCCACCAATGTTTATTGGCCTTTCCTTCAACAGGAGCAGCGATGTCCTCAGTTACATCGTGGTAACCTTTGTCTCCTAAAACAAGTGGTTTACGTATAGGTGCTTCGTAATGCGACGCCATAATATATTTCTAGTTACGTTCGTTATTTATGATTATGCTTCTGATGTATTTCTAACTTTCACTTGATACATCACATTTGGTTTCGTTCCAACATGCTCTAATAAGTGATACATTCGATCATCTTCTTTAAGTGCTGTAATTTTACTTTCAGCATCATTGATATCTCCAAATACCATAGCTCCATTACCGCAGGCAGAAGAACAAGCTGTTTGGAATTCTCCATCTTTGATCACTCTTCCTTCTCGTTTGGCATCGAGGATGGTTTTCTGTGTCATTTGAATACACATCGAACACTTCTCCATAACTCCACGAGAACGGACAGTTACGTCAGGATTGATCACCATTTTACCGAGATCATTGTTCATATGGAAGTCAAACTCGTCATTGTTGTTATACAAGAACCAGTTGAAACGTCTAACCTTGTAAGGACAGTTGTTTGCGCAGTATCGAGTTCCAACACAACGGTTATAAGCCATGTGATTTTGACCTTGTCTTGAATGCGAAGTAGCAGCTACTGGACAAACAGTCTCACAGGGTGCGTGATTACAGTGCTGACACATTACTGGTTGGAAAGCAACTTGTGGATTTTCAGTTGGATCTTCCATCGAACGGAACCCTCCAAGGGAACCTTCATCACCAAAAAGTCCACTAAAGTTTTCTTTCTTCTGGTTATCCGCTTCAAAATTTTCTTCTGATGAATAGTAACGGTCGATACGCAACCAGTGCATATCTCTTGATTTTCTAATTTCAGATTTACCAACTACCGGTACATTGTTTTCAGCGTGACATGCGATAACACAAGCTCCACATCCAGTACATGCATTTAAATCAATCGATAGATTGAAGTGATGACCAATCGAACGATCAAAATCATCCCATAGACTAACAGAAGTAGCTTCTACCTCTTGATGATCTAGAGAGACCATTGGAACTTGGTTCCAATGTGCCGCTTCTTTGGTATTAAAAACTTCTAAGGTAGTTTCCTTAATGATATCTCCTCTACCCATGAGGGTGTTTTGGAGCTGTACACAAGCAAACTCATGCATCCCAGACCCTAATGAAACCGACACTTCTTGAGAAGAAGCAAAGTTTTGGTACAATGGATAAGCATTTGCTCCAACTTGCATTTCAGATTTTAATCCAGCCGTTTTACCGTATCCTAAGGCTAATCCAATTGTTCCAGGTGCTTGACCTGGTTGAATGATCGCAGGAACAGAAAGTGAAACCCCTCCAACAGTAAGATTGATATAAGATCCGTCCAACCCACCATTAGCATCATTTTCATTTACTACACCTAAGTCTAATGCATCAACTTTTGATACCGTAGCATAATTATCCCAACTCACACGGGTGATAGGATCTGGCAATTCTTGCAACCATGGGTTGTTGAACTCTTGTCCATCTCCCATCGCTGTTTTTGTGTATAGATGGAGTTCAAAATCGGAAGCAGTAGCTGAAGCAATTTGAGCTACAGCATTGGAAGCATCTATTGATTTATATTTAGCAACAGATGTCGATTTTGAATAGACACCATCGTGCAGCGCCTCATTAAACGACACTCCTGATAAAATTGACTTGCTCCAGTTCGTTTTGATGTAATCAAAATAAGAAACATCAGATTGTCCTATCCATGTTAGGATGGAAGTCTGGATTTGTCTTGTATCAAATAATTCTTTAATCGTAGGTTGCTGTAATGCAAAATGTCCTTTCTTGATTTCCACATCACCCCATGACTCTAAGTAATGAGATGCTGCAGCAGCGTATTGAAACGCTTCTACAGTTTCATTTGCAAGTTGTGAAAACGCAACCGTCAGCGAAACATTGGACAAAGCAGCGTTGAAATCTGCAGCATTAGGTAGACTGTAAGATGGATTCACTCCATCAGTGATCAAAGCACTAACCTTACCAGCGTTCATATCTGCAACCAAGGCTGAAAGTTCAGCATTTGATGAAGATCGAATGTATCTAGGAGCCGAAGCATCAAAAGCTTCACTCTTGATGAAATTATTAATAGCTAAAACAACTTTTTGAGAATGCTGACAATCCAAACCAGTTACTACAACTGCTTTAGAACCTGCCTTTTTAACGGCATTTGCCATCGCTTCCACTGAAGCTTGTTGTGCATCAGATAAACTTACAGAAACTGAAGTATCTGTTAAATTCGCATACAAGGCAGCTAAAATTTGTTTTTGTGCAGCTGAAGATGCCATAACACGTTTATCAGCATTGGCACCAGAAAGTGTCATATTGGCTTCTACTTGGTAATGTTTTGACATTTTACCATGCTTTGGCACACGACCTTGCGCATAGCCAGAATCATAACCTCCACCTTGCCAATCTCCTAAGAAATCTGCACCGATAGAAACGATTACTTCAGCTTTTGCAAAATCATAATCAGCTAGAGCGCGTTCTCCATATACTTCCTCATAAGCATTAAGAGCAGCATCAGAAGAAACGGCATCATAAGCGATGTGTTTCACTTGAGGATATTTATCTTGGAGTTCAGCGATCAATTTTGCAGTTGATGGGCTCGCATAGGTCGGTGTCAATAAAACAACCGATTTAGAATCAGACTTAGTCGCTTCTAGATGTGATATTACTGCAACGTCTAGGTCATCCCATGAAATGGATTCAGAACCTTTACGTGGTCCCTGAAGGCGTGTTGAATCATAAAGCGATAAAACAGAAGCTTGAACACGAGCATTTGCTACCCCCTTTACAGAAGCTTCTTTGTTATTTTCAACCTTGATGGGTCTTCCTTCTCTAGTTTTTATTAAGATACTAGCAAAATCAAAACCATTAGCAATTGTTGTTGCATAATAATTTGCGATTCCTGGAATAATC